>Bissell_p2__coassemble_1956_pt1 | contig 8235 bp, 7 predicted proteins | sample Bissell_p2__metabat2_low_PE_006 | metagenome-assembled genome bin Bissell_p2 | reverse complement strand
TCACTATTTTATTACTGATTGCTAGTTGGTTTTTGTGCGTTATAAAAGGATATACTAAAGAGTTATATGAAATACTATAAGTTTTCAAATTAGATAATTTAAAAATACTATTGAATTTAACCTCTAGATATAATATAATTACTAATGGTATTCTTTATCGATAATTTAAGAGTTGTTAAAAATGAACTTAGATTTCTTGTTATAGAGTACTTTGTGTTTTTACTCAAATTTTTATTTTAAAAAGAAACTTTCTAAAATCTAATAGTTTTGGATAATTATGTAATGTGACAAAGATTTTAGAGAAATTTCATCTGGGGAGGATTTTTATGAACGCAATTCAAGAAACAATCATGTACTTCGAAAAGGGCGGTTTAGTAATGTGGCCCTTGCTTTTCTGTTCTATGGCAGTAGTTGCTATTGCTATTGAAAGATTCCTTTTTTACAAGAGCATGGACTCTGGACAAAAGTTTACTGCTGAGTATTGTGGACTTTTAAGACAGGACAGAATGGCAGAGGCGCAAAAGCTGGCAGAGGAGTCTGTAGGTAAATGTGCAGCAATGGTGGCTGACGCAGGCAAGCTGTATGGCACACGTGCTCAAAAACAGGCTTATTTGGAAAGCCAGGCTGGTATTTTTATTGCACAGCTGCGTGATAAGCTGGATTATCTGAGTATTATTGTAACCATGTCTCCGCTTTTAGGCCTTTTGGGTACTATCGTAGGTATGATTGGTGCTTTTAGTATTTTTAATGTTCAAGCAGGTGCTCCTTTGGCTATTACAGGCGGTATTGGTGAAGCCTTGATTGCAACTGCCAGTGGTCTTTGTGTTGCTATTTTATCTCTGTGCGCTCATTCTTATTTTTCCCATCGCATGGACAATATCATTACTGAAATGGAGCAATGCTTCTCTGCTCTCCTGGAAGCTATTACAAGGAGTGAAGATTAATGCAATTACGAGATATTCGCAACCGCAAAACTCCTGAGCTGAACATTATACCTATGATTGATATCATGTTCTTTTTATTGGTATTTTTTATGCTCAGCACTATGTATATGATTGATTTGAAGACTATTCAGATTAAGCTGCCTCAAGCGGCTGCTGCAGCTACAGATACTACTACCACCTTTGCTGTTTCCATGAAAGCTGATGGCACTATTTATCTTGGTGATGCCCAGACAGATATTCAGGCGCTTATTATGCAGGCTAGCCTAGAGCAAAAAAACAATCCTAATTTTGCTGTAGTAATTCGTGCTGAAAAAGATATTGATTACGGCAAGGTTATCAACCTTATTGATAAGCTCAAGGGAGCTGGAATTCGCCGCTTTGGCTTGGCAACGGACGGAGCTGATAAATAATGAATATGCAAAAGCGCCAAAGAGTTGGTATGATAGGCTCTGTAATTGTGCACTGTGCAGTATTCTTAATAGTTTCCTTTTTTGGCTTATTTAATCTTTCCAAGGCTGGACAGGAGGACATTGTAGAAATTAGCATGTTCGGCGGTGGTGGCGGCGGTGGACAAGGTGATGAGCTGGACGCTGTCGAGGATGGACAAGAAGAGGAAGCTGAAGAAGCAGAGCCTGAAGTAGAAGAAACTCCTCCGGAAACAGATGATATTTTTGAAGGAGAAAAGGAACAGGTAAAGGAAACACCTAAACCCAAAGCACCGGAGAAAAAAATTGTTAAAAAGTCTGGTCGCGGAACTGGTCAGGGCAGCGGCACTGGTAGTGGTGTAGGTCCTGGCAGTGGCAGCGGTAGTGGCGGTGGTATTGGTAGTGGCCATGGCACTGGTATGGGCGCTGGCGTTGGTGAAGGTATTTATTCTGCACCGGCTGTTCCGCCGCGTTTAGTACGCAGTCCCTATCCTGCATATCCTCGTGCAGAGTTAAATGCTGGTATTCAAGGTACTGTAGTGCTGAAGCTTTTGGTAGATACCTCTGGTAAGGTAGAAAATATTACTGTTGATTCTTCATCCGGCAATGCAAATCTAGATAAGGCTGCTATAAATGCCTGCTATAAATGGAAGTTTACTAGTGCCCGTAATAAGGCTGGACAAAATGTTCGCTGCTATATGAAGGTACCAATTACTTTTATGCCTAAAAAATAATATTAACTCTAGCTATCCTATTGCTTGAGGTGCAAGTAATGGAATAGTGAAATACTGGAAGATACTCCTAAGGTAGACTGCTTAGCATTAACGGTTTATTTTAGGAGTTTTGTTTTTAAATGTAAAAGGACGTATTCCTTAAAAATGCTTTCTAAATTAACAGATTTTTATTCCTGTGTTTAGAAAGGATTATAAAGAATACGTCCATAATTATTTTTCAGATAGATGTTATTAGAACAAAAAAAGACGTGCCTTCTACAAAATAGTAGTTTGCACGTCTTTGGATTTGTCTTTAGGCTGCTTTAGCTTTTTTTACAGTGTTCTTATCAGCTGTGCTTTCCTCAACAAAGCTTTGCTTTAAAACGTCATAGGTTACCTTGCCCTCTTTAGGTGTACCATTAACCTTTACGTTGCCTTCGAAGCTTGCTAGCTTGGTCTTCCAGTTGAAGGAGCCTTGATCAGCACTAATGGTATTGCTGCCATTTACAAAGATGCAGCTGCCGGTCACATAGGCAGTGCGTATTTTGTGATAAACATCAACCTTGTCACATTTAAAGCTTAATTTATCGTAAGCAAGGGTTATATTGCCTTGTCCATGAACCTCAAGCTTATAAAGAGAAACGGTGGTTTGGTCGCCTGTAATAGTCAGCATAGTATCATGTGCTGGAAACTGTACAAAAACATTACCACGCAAATCATATACACCTGTTAATGGATTAAAGGTGCGGGTATCGCTTTTGATAACTGGTTCTGCAGCAAAACACAGTGATGGAATAAGCATTACTATGGCCATAACAATCAGCAATATTTTCTTCATTTTAATTACCTCTGTTTCATACATGAAATGAAGCTTATTTTTAGCGTAATCTATATTATAGTATTTTTTTATGGACACTGCAATAGTTAAAATGGAGATTTTTAAAAATTTTCAAAGAAAAAGAAGGATTTTAGCGAATTGCATTGAATATAGAGTATGTACCGAATAGTTATGGAGGATTTTGCGACATGAGCATCAATGAGGAGTACGAAAGTTTCAAAGAGCGAGTGCGTAGCGCTGCGGATATCGTTGAAGTAATCTCCGGCTATGTCGCACTAAAAAAGCGCGGTCAAAATTATTGGGGCTGTTGTCCCTTTCATGGTGAAAAAACACCGTCCTTTTCGGTTAATCCGTCAAAGAATATGTTTTATTGCTTTGGCTGCCATGAGGGAGGAGACATCTTCAAATTTATTATGAAAAGCGAAAATTGCGGCTTTGTAGACGCATTAAAGCTTTTAGCCAAGCGGTATGGAATTCCTGTTCCGGAGCGCCAAAAAACGGCGGCGGAGATTAAAGTAGAACAGAGAAATGCTCGGATTTATGATACTAATGCTATGGCTTCACGTTTCTTTCAGGCCTGCCTATTAAAGACGGACTACGGCAAGGCAGCGCTGGATTATTTAAAGGGACGTGGCATTACTGATGATATCATAAATGGTTTTTCCATTGGCTATGCCTTGGATAATTACACAGCTCTTGTTTCATCACTTGGAAAGCGTGGATACACTGCTCAAACTCTTTTGGAGGCAGGCCTTGCTTTAAGGGGAAGAGGAATTTACGATAAGTTTCGTAAGCGAGTGATGATTCCTATTAAGGATCCAAGGGGGCGCATAGTTGGCTTTGGTGGACGCGTGTTAGATGATAGTACTCCTAAATATTTAAATACCGGTGAAACGGAATGGTTTAACAAAAGAAACCTTTTGTTTGGTTTTGATTTGGCTTTGAAGGAAATTCGTAGGCAAAATAAAGCTATTGTTGTTGAAGGATACATGGATGCAATTAGCCTGCACGCAGCAGGAATAACTAATGTTGTAGCATCCATGGGAACGGCATTTGCAGCGGAACAGGCTAAGCTTTTGAAAAAAGCTGCTGAAGAGGTGATCTTTTGTTATGACAGTGATACAGCTGGACGCAGAGCATCTGTACGTGCTGTAAGCATTGCCGGAGAGGCTGGGCTTAGGGTGCGTGTGGCGACTGTGCCAGAGGGAAAGGATCCTGATGAATATATTCGTCATTATGGAAGAGATAGCTTTGTGCAGGTAATAAATAATGCACAGAATGGTATTGATTTTCAGATGGACGAAACGATTTCCCAAAATAATGTTACAACTTTAGCAGGAAAAGTTGAGGCTGTGTCGAATATACTACCATTCCTGTTAGAATGTAAAAATGAAATTGAGATAGCTGAGCATATCAGAAGATTGGCTCAACGGCTGACGATTGATGAGGGCCTGATTACAGCGGAGTATAGAAAGGTCGCACGTAAGGGAGCGACAAAAATTGAGAGATTTCCTGTTCAGGCACCTGTACAGCGCAGTAATACTGCAGAAAATCAGGCGGAGGCAATGCTTTTGGCTGTATTGCTGGAGACTCCGGGTAAAGCACCTGATTGCGTTTCCGTTGTAGATGTCACTGGGTTTAGTAGTCCAGCTCACGAGCAGATTTTTAAGCTGCTTTTGGAGCAAACCTACAATATTCCCGCTGATATGGATAAGCTATATGATAGTCTTGATGCTGATGCTACCTCTGTATTGGCAGGCATTGTTGCCAGATATAAGCCAGAAGGGGACAGGACAATGATTATGAACGACTGCTTGAGACAAATGCAGCGTTTGTATTTGGAGAAAGAGTATGAGAAGCACTGCAGGCTGGCTGAACAGTATGAAAAGACAGCTGATGCACGTTTTATGGATGAGCTAATGGAGAGTCAAAGGATCAACAATGAAATCAAAAAACTCTACAGATAATAAATTGAATAAGGTAAATAACAAGAATTTAGAGGGAGGGGACGCTATGGAAAATGATGCTAATAAATTAACCCAGGAACATATTGATATGCTTGTGGCTAAGGGTAAGGCTAATAAAGGTCTTCTCTCCTATAGCGATATTGCTAAAACCGTAAGAAATATAGATGTTAGTCCTGAGGATATTGAAAACCTGTACGATGTTCTTATCAACAAGGGTATTACTTTGGACGACAATGATTCTGGTGATGATGATGACGTTCCGCCGGTAGTAGAAGATGGTGACGTTAATGATAACGAAGAAATTAGCGAGGCTGAGCTTGCTAATTTAACCGTTCCTGACGGCGTTAATATTGACGACCCGGTTCGTATGTACCTTAAGGAAATTGGCCGTGTACCGCTGCTGGTTGGTGAAGATGAAACCAGACTTGCTAAGCGTATGGACAAGGGCAGACAGGCTGAACTGATTGAAAGCGGTTCTAAGGCTGATGCTTATGCGCCTGTATTCAGTGGCACTGAAAATACTCAGGAGCTTTTGGATATGTTTGATAAGTATATGGCTGAGGAATGGCATATGACTACCATGCGTTCCGTATTCAGAGTTGCTGACCTTATTAAGCAGCGCAAGCTGGAGGGTATTCCCTATACTGTAGATGATTATCAGGACCTTGTGTTTGAGTTTACTCGTGATGAACGTCTGCATCTGCAAAGACTTTTAGTTGAAAGAAACCTGATGATTCCTGGATGTGATCAGGTAGTTATTGATAAGCCTACCAGTGTTAAGGATTTACATTCTCTGCATCAGATGAGTGGTCTTTTAGAGGAGATTAAAACTCGTCTCAGCACTGAAAGCGATGTAGCTGTTTTTGACAAATACATGAAGATGGAAAGCGATTTTAAGCGTTTGCTTGGTGCTGTAAAGCGTCAGGGTGAGGATGCTAAAAATTGTCTGTCCGAGGCTAACCTTCGTTTGGTAGTAAGTATTGCTAAGCGCTATGTTGGCAGAGGCATGCTGTTCTTGGATTTGATTCAAGAGGGCAATATGGGCCTGATTAAAGCTGTTGATAAATTTGACTATAGCAAGGGCTACAAATTTAGTACCTATGCTACCTGGTGGATTCGTCAGGCAATCACTCGTGCTATTGCAGATCAGGCACGCACCATTCGTATTCCTGTACATATGGTTGAAACCATTAATAAGCTGGTACGCGTTTCCCGTCAGCTTCTTCAAGATTTGGGACGTGAGCCCTTGCCGGAAGAAATTGCTAAGGAAATGGATACATCTGTGGAAAGAGTGCGTGAAATTCAAAAGATTTCTCAAGAGCCTGTGTCCTTGGAAACCCCTATCGGTGAAGAGGAAGACTCTCATTTGGGCGATTTTATTGAGGATCAGGATGCACCGGCTCCTGCAGATGCAGCTACCTTTACTCTCCTGAGAGAGCAGCTGGATGAGGTTTTAGAAACCCTTACAATGCGTGAAAAACGCGTTCTAGAGCTGCGCTTTGGCTTGGAGGATGGTCGTTCTCGTACATTGGAAGAGGTTGGCCAACACTTTGGCGTAACCCGTGAGCGTATCCGCCAAATTGAGGCTAAGGCACTGCGTAAGCTGCGCCATCCTAGCAGAAGCAAACGTTTGAAGGACTTTTTAGAATAATTGTTGACAAATAGTTATTTATATAATAAAATAACAATGTTAACTTAAATGTCTGGGCCTATAGCTCAGTGGTAGAGCCGCCGGCTCATAACCGGCTAGTCCTAGGTTCGAACCCTACTGGGCCCACCATGTCTTTCAATATTCGAATTTTTACTTCCTCGGTATCAGTATCGGGCAGTTCGGTATTAGAAGAATAGTTCATTTGGACAGTGATAGGAATATTTCCGTCACTGTCCTTTTTATTTACAATGACTTTTTTTACCATTGCTTGGATAACTCTGTCACGATCTTCTCCTAAAATGCTTTCCAGGAAAAATACAATGTGGTCCTGAGTAAGCTCCACAGGTTTAGTATTGGCTGCAGTAATAGCAATGTTTTCTTCCAAGACTGCAATTTCTGCATCCAGCTCCTGTATGCGCTCAGTTAGCGCAGGAGAGGTTAAACCATTAAGTACGGCAGTTATACCACGGTCACGTTCTTGCTTCTTTGTAGCAAGCTGCTGGCGCATATATGGCAGTTCTTTATCAGCATTAGCCTGTAAAATATCAATGGCAGTTTCTGCAATGGCTTCAATATTTTCCTGACGTTTCAGTACGCTGCAGATGCGCTCATAAATAGCATCCTCTAGCTGGTCACGTGGAATAGGTTGGCAGCTGCAGTTGGTTTTCTTTTTCAGCTTGCCGGCACACTTATAGTAATAGTAGCGGTTGCCATTGCTGGCGGTGCCGCATACGCCGTTCATACGGCTACCACATTCGCCACACCAGATATTGGGAGTAAGTAAATATTTATCGCTCTTTTTCAAGTTAATCTCTCCTAGTCCTTTTCTATGAGCAAGGTTATACTGCACGGTTTCAAAAAGTGCCTTGCTGATAATAGGCTCAATATAATCTTCAATAACAACATCATCCCATTTGAAGATGCCAATAACAATTGGGTTCTTTAAAGCGTTGGGAATATTGTGTGCGCCAAACTTGCCTTTACGGCCATTAGGCGGACGGTGTCCCTTAGAATTTAAAAAGTTGGCAATGGCCTGCAGGCGTTCGCCGCGTGCTGCCATATTAAAGGCTTCTACCAGGTCAGCTCGAATAGCCTCGTTAATCTTTAAGGTTCTGTCCGCATTAACCTCATAGCCAAAGGGCGGCGCTCCACTGCTCCATCTTCCTTTGAGGGCGTTTTCCTTCATACCACGCTTAACCTTTTGGGCAAGCTCTAGGCTGTAGTATTCTGCCATGCCCTCGTACAGAGCCTCCATCAGCACGCCGCTAGGGGAGCTGTCAATGGCTTCCTTGCAGGATAACACTCGTACACCATTTACTTTTAGCTGGTGCTTGTATATGGCGCTGGCGTAGCGGTCCCTGGCAAAGCGGTCAAAGGTATAAACAATAACCTTAGTAAAGCCCTTATTGGCGCTGTCAGCAATCATCTGCTGAAACTCAGGGCGGCCGTCAGTACGTCCGGATATAGCACGGTCAGCATACACCTTAACTACCTGCAGGTTCTGGCGCTCAGCAAAGGCGGTGCACTCACGAACCTGTCCCTCAATAGATTCTTCACGCTGGTTGTGTGAAGAAAAGCGTGCATAGATAACGGCATTTTCTTTAGACATAAAATCACTCCTAACTTGAAAATACTTTAAAGTAACTTTATAGTAGCGGAGCTGGTTGAAATTTGTTATAATACAAATGTAATCAGCT
>Bissell_p2__coassemble_1714_pt1 | contig 9364 bp, 6 predicted proteins | sample Bissell_p2__metabat2_low_PE_006 | metagenome-assembled genome bin Bissell_p2 | reverse complement strand
CTGCTTGACTGGGTGTGGGCTCAGTGCTATACTTTAGGCAGAATTATAAATATGTGTAAATTTGCTAAATACTTTAGTAAATACGAAATAAAATGACCTATAAGCTAATGGTTGAGTTTGCGCTCATAGTTATGATTGCGTAAAGATATTGCTGGCGATAATTGTCGCTAATAATATACAATGCAGGTGTGCCTTGTCATCTGTTGGGTCAATTTAAACTTTTTATGAAAGGTTGGGAGAGTATGAAAAAGACAATGAAAAGAAGCTTAGCTCTCGGCGCTTTAATGGTGTTTGTAATTACTGGCAGCGCAATGGCAGCGGATTATGATAAGATTGTTGTAAAAAATGGTGAAAATAAGACTATTACTGAGAATGATGTAAATGTTGATTATACAGGATTTCAAGCGGTAGTAGTGCAAGGTGTTGATAGCAGTTTGAATGTTAAGAGTGATACAATTAATATCACTACAAAAGCAGTCGGAACTGGTGACAGTGATGCTGTATTTGCTAACGAAGGTGGTAAAATTGTGTTAGGTGATGATACAACATCGAATATAGTTATAAACAATACTTATACACATAATACTAAGCAATTTATTACTGGTATCACTGCTTGGAACAATGACTCATATGTTGAATTGAATAGTAAAAATGTTGAAATTTCTGTCTTTTCTAGTGGAACAGGCACGATTTCAGGTTTGTTTGTGCAGAATGGTGATGATACCCATATTCCAGAAGATGGAGAACCTACTTCTGAAGTTGTTATTAATGCAGATAAAACTACTATAATTGTTAATTCAGATAATGAAAATGCCAGTACAACAGGTATAACTAATTATTCTGGTGGTAGAGTTACAATTAATGGTGATGTTGAAATAAAGGCCGATGATATTTTAGTAACAAGAGGAAATGCAGTAACAAAGATTAATGCAAATGGACAAAATAATATTGTAAAATTAGATGGTAATATTAATTTTAATGTTACTAATGATGGTAATTCTGGTTTAAAAGCAACTGCGGATGTAAATATAAATTTGACTAATTCAGAATCATATTTTAATGGTAATATTATTACAACTCAAGAGGGAAAACCAAGTACAAGCATAGATATGAATGTATCCAATATGAGTCTCGGTGTTTCTAATGGAGCAGTCTGGACATCTGACAAGGATAGCTTTGTAAATAATCTGACTGTTAAAGATGGTGGTATTATTAATATGGCTGGCAATGGTCAAAAACTTTCTATTGATAATTTGACTGCTGATTCTGCTATTGTTAAAACTAATGATGTAAATAACCAAATGGTTGTAAGCAAGGATGCTAATGCTCAAAATGTAACTGTTGAGGGTAGTGGTGCTATTGCTGACCAAATTGCTGCTGGTGAAACAGATGCTAGTAAGTTAGCTGACGTGGTTGTTAAAAAAGACGAAACTGCTGGTACTTCTACAACTGTTGTTGATAAGGTTACTACTGACGAAGGCGTAATTGGTGGTCGTTTTGAAGGCTTTGTTGATGAAAAAGGTAATGTAACTGGTTCTCAAGCTAAAAATACTACAAACACTGCTATTTCTGAAATGGGCAGCATTGCTTTGATGGCTTGGCGTCAAGAGAATAACGATATGAACAAACGTCTTGGCGAGCTCCGTAACAGCAATGGTGAACACGGTATTTGGACCAGAATGACTCGTGGCGAAAGCGAATTCAAGAGTGTTAAGAATCAATACAATGCATACCAAATTGGTTATGATGAAAAGCTGAGCACTGATAAATCTTGGACTGTTGGTGCAGCACTGACCTATACTGATGCACAAAGCAGCTTTGCAGGTGGCAGCGGTGAAAACACTCATAAAGGCTTTGCAGTTTATGGCAGCAAGCTGAATGAGGATGGTAGCTTCATTGACTTGATTGCAAAATATGCACGCTTAGAGCACGAATTTGATGCTGTAGGTGGTATTGGCAAAGGCGAATACGATACCAATGGCTACAGCGTAAGTGCAGAATATGGCAAGCGCTTTGACAAGGGCAATGGCTTCTGGGTAGAGCCCCAAGTAGAGCTGACCTACGGTAAAGTTGGCAGCGTAAACTATGCAACCGATAAAGCAATGGCATACCAAGATGGTATGGAAAGCTTGGTTGGTCGCGTAGGCTTCTCCTTAGGCAAGGACATTAAAGATGGCAATGTATATGTACGTGCATCCTATCTGTATGACTTTGATGGTGAAACCCAAGTAACCATGATGTCCAAAGACGGTAAAGTAAGCGATACCTATGAGCAAGATCTTGGCGGCGGCTGGTTTGAAGTAGGTGTAGGTACCAACATCAACCTGAGTGATGCAACCTATGTATACTTTGACGTAGAAAAGACTTATGGCGGCGATGTTGCTACTCCGTGGCAATGGAACGCTGGCGTTCGTTATAGCTTCTAACATAGGCGTTCTATTGTAGAGGCGTTTTATAACGCACTATTTGCTGCGTTATAGTTGCTAGACTTATTCAACCTCTCAGTCTGTTCGCTGCGCTCACAGCCAGCTCTCCTTAAAAGGAGAGCCTAAAGTGCAATCGAAGAGCAAGTCTCTCCTTTCAAGGAGAGGTGTCAGCGAGTAAAACGAGCTGACGGAGAGGTGGATTCTAATAGTTCATCCCAATCTAAAAAGGGCGTTGGAGCTTAGGCTTCAGCGCTCTTTTTGTGTGAGATAGCAAATATAATCATGATTTATCATTTGTAGGAAAGTTAAATAGTCTTAAAACATGAAAACCCTCGAAGCGTATTAAACTTCGAGGGTTTTCTAACTTATATAATGGTGCAAAATCAAGCTATTATTCGTCGTCGTAATCCTTGATTACGCCATAGGCTACAAGCACAGTGCCCTTGGGTGCAGATAATGCAGGACAAACATAAAGAACGACGCCGGTTTGTTCTGCAAAATAGGTGGTTAACGTGTTGCCAAAAACATCGGTGATGCGTCCCAGCTCCTGTCCCTCTTCTACAAAGTCACCGCTGTGAATATGATGGAACCAGCAGCCAGTTTCCATGGATTCTAAATAGATGAGATTTTCGACATCTCTGGGAGAATGACGACGTGGCTTAACTGGCAGCGAGAACATTTTTAGCTTGCGCAGAATATTGCGTATATCATTTTTATAGGCTTCAATGTCTTCGTGTAGACAAAGTCCGGCGCCGCCTCGCTCTATGAGGATGGAGGGTAGTCCGGTGCTAGCGGCATAGTTATAAGCGCCACCTGTGGCAAGTGAGCGTACCATGTATTCCAAATCAAGAACCTTGGCGACACTTCTAGATTTCTTTTCAATCTCAGGCGTAGGTTGGCCAGGATAATAAACATATGGATGTAGGCTTTCGTGAATATCACCGCTATGCAGATCTACATAAAAGTCTGCGATAGGGAAAAAATTGCTGCTTATAAGATGGGCTGTTTTATCAGCAAGGGTACCTAATGGGTCGCCAGGAAATACTCTATTTAAGTTTTTTCCATCCTCGGGAACAATCATTTCTCTTCGAGCCCAAAAGCCCTGTATATTTACTGGATGCATAATAATTAGGCATCCTTTAACATCTGTTGGCTCAATATCTCGTCCTAGCTCCATAGATGCGGCAATTCCAGGGTATTCACCACCATGGATACCTGCTGTTATAAGCAGGGTAGGACCATCATCAATGCCATTTATAATAGTTATCGGAATCTTTACTCTTGTATCGGGAACAGGCAGAAAGGTCCGCAGCTTGTGACCTCTTTCGATAGAAAGACCACATACATTTAAGGTATCTGACATATGCTCAACTCCTCACATACTAAATTCTTTTAATAAAACCTCTTGCAAAACATTATAACATATGATAATCTATTCACACAAGTGTAACTTACAAATAAAATTAAATTTAAGTAAAGAGGATATATTAAAAATTGAGTGCTTTAACAGATAAAGAATACTTGGGCATAACCATACCCTTTATGCTAAGTACAATGACACAACCCCTGATGGGCGCTGTTAATACGGCTGTTATGGGACAGATGTCTGATGCCAAATATGTTGCGGCTGTATCTCTTGGTGTTATCTTGTTTAATACCATTTATTGGATATTTGGATTTTTGCGTGTTAGTACTACTGGTTATGCTGCACAGGCTAATGGTGCTAAGGACACGTATCAGGGTATGCTTGCTTTTTTTAAACCATGTATAATTGCTTTGCTAGTTGGTTGCTGTTGTTTAGTTTTACAAAATCCTATTATTGATGTCTATCTTGCATTTATTAGTCCGCAGCCAGATGTAGCGGTGCTTTGTCGTCAATATTATAGCTTGCTTATTTGGGGCGCTCCTATGGTTCTTTTTAATTATGTTGCTTTAGGATGGCTTATGGGGCAAACAAGGATTAAAGCTAGTGTTGGTATGCAGGTTTCAATGAATTTGCTTAATTGTATTTTAAGCATTTATTTTGTTAATTATCTTCATATGGATGTTGATGGTGTAGCTTGGGCAATGCTTTTATGTCAAATATATGGAGGTATATTGGCTGCTATTCTTATGTACGTTTATGGTCGCTTTGAATATAGCAGGTTGCCATGGAAAGAGCTTTTAGACTGGCATCAGTTTGTGGATATGCTTAAGGTTAATTCTAATCTGATGATTAGAACCATGTGCCTGATGACAGTAAATAATATTCTTGCTGCTGTTGGTGCTGGCTTTGGCACGTCAATGCTTGCGGCTAATGCCGTACTTTTGCAAATTAAGGATATCATGAGCTATCTTATTGATGGTATGGCAAATGGTGCAGCAATTTTTTCTGGCAAGGCAAAGGGGCAGGCAAGTCATCAGCTTTTAGAGGAAACAATTGCCATTACCTATAAATGGCTTGTAGTTTTATCTTTATTGCTTATGGGTATATATCATTTGTGGCATCAGTATTTTATCGGAATATTTACAGAAATTACAGATGTATTGGCGCTAGCAAACGAATATAGCTTTTATGTAACCTTATATCCTTTAGTTAGTGGTGTAGGAATGGTATTGTATGGTGTTTTTTGTGGTGTAACTAAAACGGCACCCATTCGCAATATGATGCTTATTGCCTTAAGTGTATTTTATGTTTTGAAAAGCTTTTTTGTTCCCTGGTGGGGTAATGATGGCTTGTGGATGGCTTATTTAAGCTTTTTTGTTGCTCAATCAATAATCTTAAGCTTGTTTCTTAAAGGTTTGAAAAAAGAATTTGTTGTAGATTGATGATGTATTACATTAGTATATCAATAATTATAGTTTGTACGCAAAAAGAGAATAAATAAGAAACATAAAAATATTTTTCTGGAGTGTTGTAATTAATGATAATAGATGCTATTATAAATAGAAGGTGAGTTATTAAATATTATCTTAAGTAAGTTATTTGAATAGTTATATATAGTTAAATTAATTGAGGTTCTCTTTAAAATGGGATTAAATAAGGGAACGTGGTGCAATTCCACGACGGTCACGCCACTGTGATGCCTTTGGGCTAAGTCAGGTCACAGCCTCAATTGTAGATATTTCTGCGAGGGACGGAAATATACATGCAGGTTTTTGAGTGTGTATGTATAGGCTTTTTCTGCCTTTGTGCAGAAAAAGCCTTTTTTATTTTTTATGATGGAGATGATGTTAGTTGACAAGAAAACAGTTATTGACCCGTATCGGTCAAATCATTTTTGTACTGGTGGGCATAAGCTTTATTACCTTTGCATTAGTTATGCTTGCTCCTGGTGACGTGGTGCGACAAATGATTGCCGGCAATGAGGATATTATTGTAAGCCAGCATGAGATAGAAGCATTGCGCAAGGAGCTCGGCTTGGACAAGCCATTTATTTTCCAGTATCTTGATTGGTTGAGCAGAGCGCTTCAGGGTAATTTAGGCTTTTCATATATGATGAAAAAGCCTGTAATTGAGGCTCTTATAGAGGGCTTGCCTGGAACCATTACTCTTTCCTTAGCATCTTTGTTCATGATGTTGGTGGTTTCTATACCTGCTGGCATATATTCTGCTGTTAAGCGCGGCGGTATAGTGGATAATATTGTGCGTGTTTGCACATTTATGGGTGTATCCATGCCAGGCTTTTGGGTTGGTTTAATGCTGCTATGGTTTTTTGGACTCAAGCTGGATTTGCTTCCCATTGTTGGTGGTGAAGTAACCTTGGAAAATTTAATTTTGCCATCACTTACATTGGCAATTGCTATGGCTTCTAAATATACTCGTCAGGTACGTACTGCTATTTTAGAGGAGCTTAATCAGGATTATGTTGTAGGCGCCCGTGCTCGTGGTATGAGTGAAAGTCACATTTTGTGGAAAGAGGTTCTGCCTAACGCACTGCTGCCCCTTATTACTCTTTTAGGCTTGTCCTTAGGTAATCTTTTGGGCGGTGCTGCCGTTATCGAAATGGTTTTTGCATGGCCTGGCCTTGGACGTATGGCTATCGAAGCTATTACCTATCGTGATTTTCAGCTTGTGCAGGGAGTCGTGGTATGGATTGCTTTGATGTATATGGTTATTAATCTGCTTGTGGACATTTCCTATAATTATCTTGATCCACGACTGAGAAAGGTTAGGTAGGATATGGATGCAATTATAAAAGGATTAAGAACCAACAGAGCTTTTGCAATTACTAGCATTTTAGTATTGGCTTTGATTTTGATAGCTATAGCAGCTCCCTTGCTGGCACCCTATGATCCAACCTTTGCTGAAATGCGTGATGCATATATGGAGCCTAGTTCCGAGCATCTTTTTGGTACTGATAAACTGGGACGTGACTGTTTCAGCCGTGTTATATATGGTGGACGAGCTTCCTTGGCGGGAGTGCTTATTTTGGTAGCTAGCGTCTTTACTGTAGGTACAACTTTAGGTGTAATTTCCGGCTACTTTGGAGGTAAGGTGGATATGGTCATCATGCGTATTTCTGATTTGATGATCTCCTTTCCCGGCATGATTCTGGCAATTGCTGTTGCTGGTATTATGGGTGGTAGCCTTGTAAATGCAGTTATTGCGCTGACCATTGTCAGCTGGACTAAATATGCACGCTTGGCTCGCAGTTTGGTGCTGAAAATTAAAAGTCGTGATTTTGTGGAAGCGGCTATTGTTAATGGCGGTACTGCTCGTCACATTCTATGGACTCATATTTTGCCTAATATCCTGCCTTTGATGGTAGTGACTGCAGCAGCAGATATTGGTGCCCTGATGATGGAGCTGGCAGGACTTTCTTTCCTTGGCTTTGGCTCCCAGCCACCTGCTCCTGAGTGGGGACTGATGCTGAATGAGGGACGTCAGCAGCTGCAGACAGCACCGTGGCTGATGTTTTTCCCTGGTCTGGCAATTTTTATAACTGTAGTAATTTTCAATTTGTGGGGAGATAATCTGAGAGATGTGTTAGATCCCCGTAATGATATGGAAAACTAAGAGTTTTTAAACATTTGACACTCGGAAAATGTTGGAGATAAAAATATTATTGCCTATAAGGCAGAAACTAATGTTAATTTAAGAAACGGAGAGTGCAGAAATGAAAAAAATGTTGAAAATGACAGCAGCAGCTTCTATGGTTGGTTTATTAGCTTTGGCAGCAGCAGGCTGTGGCGGTGGCGAAAAGAAAGCTACTGTATCTGCTGACAAGGTAAAATTTGGCGTAACTAACTTTGCTGATAGCTTGGATCCTACTGATAACTATTGCAGCTGGGCTGTTAGCCGCTATGGCTTAGGTGAAACTTTAGTAAGATTTGATGACCAAATGAACGCAGTGCCTTGGTTGGCAGATAAATGGTCTATTTCCGATGACAAGCTGACCTGGACATTCCATATTAATGACAAGGCTTGCTTTTCTAATGGTGATAAGCTGACTGCGGAAATTGCTAAAGAGTCTATTGAAAGAACCTTTAAGCTGAACAGCCGTGCCCAAGCTATGTTCCAATATGATGAAATTAAGGCAGATGGCCAAAACCTGATTATCAAGACCAAGACACCAGTGCCTACTTTGCCTGGCATGATGGGTGAACCTTTATTTATTATTATTAATACTAAGGTTGCTGACCGTGACTTTAGAAAAGAAGGCCCGATTTGTACTGGCCCCTATGCTGTAAAATCTTATACTAAAGCTAAAGCAGAGATGGTTGCTAATACCAACTATTGGGCAGGACAAGTTCCCTTTAAAACTATGGAGATTAATACTATCGATGATCCTAATACTCGTGCAATGGCACTTCAAAAAGGTGAAATCGACTTTGCTATTAATATAGGTGCTGGTGATCTGCAGTTGTTCAAAAATAAGGATAAGTTCAATATTTCTGAAATTTCCTCTTTGCGTACTGTTTTGGCTCAAATGAATATGAACGAGGGCAAACCTCTACATGATCCCAAAGTACGTGCTGCTCTAATTCAATGCTTAGATCGTGAAACCTATAATAATGTGCTTTTAAAAGGAACCTTTGTTCCGGGCAAAGCACCTATTTCTCCCTCCTTAGACTATGGTTTCGACCAACTTAAAGATCCCAACGCTTATAATCCTGAAAATGCTAAAAAGCTTTTGACTGAAGCTGGCTGGAAGGATAGTGACGGTGACGGCTATGTAGATAAGAACGGTAAAAATCTGGAAATTGATTTTGTATACTATAGTGGCCGTGCAGAGCTCCCCTTATACGCAGAGGCTACTCAGGCGGATGCTAAGAAAATTGGTATTAAAGTTAATATGAAGAATGTTGACTACAATGTTTTGGATCCTATGCGTAACAGAGGTGAGTACGACCTGATTATTTCCAATATTCTTGTTGCCAACACTGGCGATCCGGAAGTATTTATGAACAGATACTTCAAAACCAATGTTAATGGCAGTCAGCCTGAAAATGCAACTGGCTACAGCAATCCTGAATATGATGCACTTTCTGATAAATTGGGTGTAGAATTTGATCCTGCAAAACGTCGCCAATATATCATCGAAATGCAGCAAATACTGCTTAATGACAGTGTAGCTCTGTTCTTTGGCTATCCCAAAACCAATATGGTATCTAAAAAAGGCATCGAAGGAGCTAATATCTATCCGACAGACTATTATTGGGTAACTAAGGATATTAAACCTGCTAAATAATTTCAGAAACTATACTTAGAAAACAGCTAGGCGCACTTTTAAGGTGCGCCCTCTGCTTGCTAGTTCTTTATTTATCTTAATAATGATTAAAAGAGGAAATAACCTGATGCTACTTGAAGTAAATAATCTAGACATCAGCTATGGTGATAAGCTTACGGTGGCTGGTGCAAATTTAAAATTAGATAGAGGTGAAATCCTGTCCATAGTAGGTGAATCCGGCAGTGGTAAAACTACTATAATTCGTGCTATTATGGGGTGCTTGCC
>Bissell_p2__coassemble_1247_pt1 | contig 12734 bp, 11 predicted proteins | sample Bissell_p2__metabat2_low_PE_006 | metagenome-assembled genome bin Bissell_p2 | reverse complement strand
GTCCTCACACACTTCTTTAAAGTGCTTTTTGACATCGTCATTGGTCCCCCTTCTTCAAGGGGGACGGATGTGCCAAAGGCACACAGGGGGTCAGCAACGCATTGCCATTTTTACTTTTCTGTCTATGTCCTCACACACTTCTTTAAAGTGCTTTTTGACATCGTCATTGGTCCCCCTTCTTCAAGGGGGACGGATGTGCCAAAGGCACACAGGGGGTCAGCTCATTACCCAAACATTGCCCGCAGGGCCTGGTCCAGTGATTTGACCTTGATGATTTGTACGCCTTGGGCGTTTATTTGCAGCTTGCTGTCTGGGACGATGAATTTGGTGAAGCCTAGGTTGATGCCGTCCATGATGCGGCGTTCGGGGTTGGCTACTCTGCGGATTTCGCCAGTCAGGCCAATTTCGCCAAAGGTTAGTACGCCCTTAGGCAACGGACGGTTGCGATAGCTTGATACCAGCGCCCCCGCTACGGCCAAGTCCGCCGCCGTTTCGCTAATGCGCATACCGCCAACTACGTTGACGTAAGCGTCGTAGGTGCCAAAATCCATATTCATACGTCTTTCCAAAATAGCTAGCAGCATGTTGACGCGGTTATAGTCAAAGCCTACGGCCGTTCTGCGTGGCATACCAAAGGGAGTTTTAGCTAGCAGCGCCTGAAACTCTACCATTATGGGACGATTGCCCTCCATGCAGGCGCCAATCACGCTGCCTGCGGCCTCGCCGTCCCTATCCTCTAGGAACAAACCTGCAGGATTGGCAACCTCCATCAGGCCACCTGCCTCCATGGAAAAAATGCCACTTTCACTGGTACTGCCAAAACGGTTTTTTAAAGCACGCAGCACACGGAAGGCATAGGAGCGGTCTCCCTCAAACTGCAGCACCACGTCCACCATATGCTCCAAAAGGCGGGGACCGGCAATGGTGCCGTCCTTAGTAACGTGGCCAATCAAAAGCACTGCAATGCCCGTAGTTTTGGCAAATTGCAGCAGCTTAGCCGTACACTCGCGGACCTGGCCCACACTGCCTGCAGCAGTCTGCAGCTCAGGATTGTACATAGTCTGAATACTATCTATAATCAGCAGCCTGGGCTGAATGGCATTGGCCTGCGCCAAAATACCATCCAAATCCGTAGCCGTCATAATCAGCATATTATCACTAGCATCAGCTCCGCCAAGACGGACTGCACGCATAGCAGTCTGCTCCTCGCTTTCCTCACCGCTAACGTACAGCACCTTAATGCCATTTTTAGCATAACGCAAACCTGCATCTAGCAAAATAGTGGACTTGCCAATACCAGGAGTGCCACCTAAAAGCACCAAACTGCCAGGCACAACGCCACCGCCTAGCACCCGGTCAAACTCACGGATGCCTGTCACAAGGCGCTCCACCTTAGCTTGAGCCACACTGCCAATGGTACGTGGCTTAAGCTTTTCATTATTGGTGGGAAGATAGCTTTTGCCTTTTACGGCAACCTCTGCCTCCTCCACCAGGGTGTCCCAACCGCCGCACTCGGGGCAACGACCCAGCCATTTGGCAGACACATAGCCGCAGCTTTGGCACACAAAGCGATACTTAGTCTTGGCCATAGCTTTCACCCCACACTAATTCAGAAGCCTTGGGCTCTGGAAAATCCAGCAGCAACTGACCATGAGGACCAGTCTTTTGGAAATCCATCTTACCGTCCACAGCATCAACAATCACCATCTGCGCGCCCTCAAAGGCACCCTCTAAATACATGTCAGTCATGGGGTCCTCCACCAAACGGCGCAGGGCTCTGCGCAGGGGGCGGGCACCATACTTGGTATCGCTGCCCTCCTTAAGCAGTAAATCCTTAGCCGCACTGGTCAGCTCCACAGCAAGATTATTCACAGACAAGCGTTGGTTCAAATCCTGCAGCATATTTTCCACAATCTGTACCAGCTCCTTATGACCTAAGGGGTCAAATACTAAAAGCTCGTCCACACGATTTAAAAACTCCGGACGGAAGATATGCTTTATTTCTGCCAGCACCTGCTCCTTACGGCTCTTCAGCTCACTGTCCGCACTAGCAGCAAAACCCATAGGCTTACTCATATTCAGCTTTTGAGCCGCTGCATTACTAGTCATAATCAAAACCACATTGCGGAAATCCACAGTACGGCCATGACCGTCAGTCAAGCGTCCATCCTCCATAATCTGCAGCAGCAGGTTGAACACATCAGGATGAGCCTTTTCAATTTCGTCCAAAAGCACTACGGAATAAGGCTTACGACGGACTGCATCAGTCAGCTGACCGCCCTCATCATAGCCAACATAGCCAGGAGGTGCACCAACAAGGCGAGCAGTGGTGTGCTTTTCCATATATTCACTCATATCATAGCGCAGCATAGCACGCTCATCGCCAAACAGCTCCTCTGCCAAGGCCTTGGCCAGCTCAGTCTTGCCCACGCCAGTAGGACCAAGGAACAGGAAGGAGCCCACAGGACGGTTTTTATCCTTAAAGCCTGCACGAGCACGACGCACCGCCTTGCTCACAGCCTTTACAGCCTCATCCTGACCAATAATGCGCTCATGGAGCTTAGCCTCCAAATGCAGCAGCTTTTGGCTTTCCTTTTCAGTCAGTCTTTGCACAGGAACACCGGTCCAGGAGGAAATAACCGCAGCCACATCAGCCTCGCTAACAGAACGCAGCTTAGGCAAGGCCTCCTCAGCCTCCTGCATCTCCTTATTCAGGCGCTGTTCTATTACCTCATAGGTCTCAACATCCTCATCCCTATGCTCCTCAGCAGCCTCTTCTTTGGCCAGCTTATTATACTCCAGCTCCTCCTTCAGCTCGCGGACAGGCAGCTCCTCCTTATAGCGCTCAATACGCAAACGGGAGCAGGCCTCATCCATAACGTCAATAGCCTTATCAGGCAGGTTTCTATCAGTAATATATCTATCACTCAGCCTTACAGCAGCCTCAATCGCCGCCTGAGAAATCATCAAGCCATGAAAATCCTCATAATGATGGCTCAGTCCCTGCAGCATACGGATGCTTTCCTCAACCGTAGGAATATTAACCATCACAGGCTGAAAACGGCGCTCTAGGGCAGCATCCTTTTCAATATGCTTGCGATACTCATTAGTAGTGGTGGCGCCAATAACCTGCAGCTCTCCACGAGCAAGAGCAGGCTTAATCAAATTGGCAGCGTCAATACTACCCTCAGCACTGCCTGCACCAATAATGGTATGCAGCTCGTCAATAAAAAGAATAATACGCTCGTCCTGACGAATCAGCTCCAAAATGTGCTTCATGCGCTCCTCAAACTCGCCCCTGTACTTGGCACCTGCAACCAGCATACCCAGCTCCAAGGAAAAGATAATCTTGTTTTGCAGCGCCTCAGGCACATCACCATCAGAAATCCTTTTAGCCAAAGCCTCCACAATGGCAGTCTTGCCAACGCCTGCCTCGCCAATAATAACAGGATTGTTCTTGGTGCGACGGCACAAAATCTGCACCATACGCTCCACCTCAGCCTCACGACCAATAACAGGATCAGTCTTGCCAGTGGCAGCCGCCACGTTCAGATTACGACCAAACTCGCTCAAAACCTCCAAAAGGTTCTTAGCCTTTTTCTCCGGAGAAGCAGCAGTTTCATTGCCTGCCAGTGTCTTTTGGTCCTCGTAATATTCATCCAGCAGCTTATCAATAATATCCTTATTCATCTCAAACTTATTTAAAACCTGAGACGCCATACCATCGCCTGCAGCCACCAGGCCATACAAAAGCTGCAAGCTGCCCACATACTCCTGATGGTACTTTTTGGCATTGTTGGCAGCCTCGGTCAACACCATTTTAGCCCTGGGGCTATAGGTGGGCACACCCTGCTTTTTAGGACCCTTATCCAGCCATTTATCCAGCTCCTTAACCATAGCCGCCATATCAGTCAGCTGATACAAAAGATTGTGGGCCTCTGCCTCCTTATGCTGCAAAATACCCCACAAAATATGCTCGGTACCAATATTTTCGCAGCCACACTCCAAGGACTTAGTAGTAGCCAGCTCCAAAATCTTAGCCGCAGACTCAGAAAAGCCCTCCTTAGTAACCTTCTTTTCAGACTTCAGCTCATCCTTGCCAAAAATAGACTCCAGCATCTTGCGAGCTGCATCGGGGCCCATATCAGCCCCCTCCAAGCCCTTAAAGGGATTGCCCCCATTAGGCAGATAATCCTTAGCACACTCAGTACACAGCCATTTATCCACCTTTTTACCATTAACGATGGCCACCATATGAATGGAAGCCTTTCGCTGTTTACAAATATCACAAAGCATTCAATTTACCTCCTGCTAGCATGTCTAAGCTGGCCTAAAGCCTTTTGCAGCACAGCCATCTTCTTAGACTCATCAGCATCTATAATATCAAGCATAAATTTCAAAAGTATTTGTTCGCGGGGCGTAATCAAATGACGCTCCAAAAGACTATCCACCAGCTCTAAGGCTGTTGGCTCCTTGTCTTGATTTTTGGGCTCCACCCTCACAATACGCACAAAGCCGCCGCTGCCACGACGAGACTCCACAATAAAGCCACGCTCCGGCGTAAAGCGTGTGCTCAAAACATAGCTAATCTGCGAAGGAGCACAGGATAAACGCTCAGCCAGCTCATTACGCTGCACCAAAAGACTGTCCTCTCTATCACGCAGCAATTCACCTATAATAAAGTTTTCAATAGAATCTGCCAAATTACGCATAATAGTTCACCTACCTATAATCAAAACCGCCACCAAAGGGCGGAAAAATACTACTTTATTTTATTATATTTGACTTTTCGACTTTAGGCAAGTGAAAAAAATATGTCCTGATTATTCAGAAAATAGCTTAAAAAGCAAAATAAAGAATAAAAAACTGCGTCACAACAAAGCGTAACGCAGTTATAAGCATTATTACCAGCTACGTGAGGAGCCGCCGCCACCGCCGCTGCCTCCGCCAAAGCCGCCGCCTCCGCGACCACCACCGCCGCCACGCAGGAACATCATCAGCAGCAAACTGGTAAACATACCGCCTAAAAATACATTGTCAATAATCAAAAAGCCCACAACACCCAAAAGGTACAGCAAATTCCAGCCAGAGGACTGCTGCTGCTGAGGCTTGCTTGTCTGCACACCAGTCAGCTCCACACCCTCGGCCTTAGCAATAGTGCCTGCAGTAGCAGCATAGCCCTGCAAAATACCCTTGCTATAATCGCCCTTGCGGAAATAAGGAAGCATATAACGGTCCTGAATACGACCAGTCAGGCCGTCAGGCAACACGCCCTCCAAGCCATAGCCCACCTCAATGCGGGACTTGCGGTCCTTAGCCGCAATCAAAATCAGCACACCGTTATCCTTACCCTTTTGGCCAATACCCCAAGTACGCAAAACCTCTAAGGAATAATCCTCCAAGGACTCGCCCTCTAAGGAAGGAATAGTCAGCACCGCCACCTGAGCCGACGTTTTACTATCCAGCTCCTGACCCAGCTGCTGCATCAAACGCTCATCACTATCGCGGATAATGCCTGCATAGTCCTGCACATACACGCCAGTGCCTGCCGCAGGCTTGGGCGGAACAGCAGGAGCAGCATCTGCACACACAGCAAACACCGTCTGCACTAGCAGCATCAGTAAAATTAACCAACGTTTCATCATAAATACGCTCCGTTATCAATATCATCAAAGCAGCCTTCTGTTACTTATGCACCTATCAAGGCACCAAAACCACTGCTTTGGCAAAATAGCATCAACAGCACAAGTGCTGCAAGCCTCAATCTCTCCACAGCAAGATACGTGTCAACTACTATCCTCTAAAACAAAAGGCCGGCAAGGCCATTAGGGCCGCCGGCCAAAGCATACAGCTTATTAGAATTTAACAGTAGGAACCTTTTGAGCAGCCTCGTCAGCCTTAAAGTAATCTCTAGCGGTGAAGCCAAAAGCACCTGCATATAAGGAAGCGGGCAAGGATTTAATCTTAGCATTGTAGTCTTGCACTGCAGTGTTATAATCCTTACGAGCCACAGCAATACGATTCTCGGTACCAGCCAGCTCATCCTGCAGCTGAGTAAAGTTGGTATTAGCCTTCAGGTCAGGATATTTTTCGGCAACCATCAGCAAACGGCCCAGTGCGCTGCTCAGCTCGCCATTAGCCTTGCTAGCCTCCGCAACGGTGGACGCACCACCCAGCTTAGCTCTAGCATCAGCCACATCCTTAAACACTTGGGACTCATGCGCTGCATAGCCCTTAACGGTATTAACAAGGTTAGGAATTAAATCGTTACGGCGTTGCAGCTGGTTTTCAACCTGCGCCCACTTACCGGTAACGTTCTCGTTCATAGAAACAAGGCCATTATAGCTGCTGAAAATCATGCCAACAACAATCACAATGGCTGCAATAACGCCAATCAAAGTCTTATTCATAATACATTTTCCTCCAGTTGACTTACGTCTAAATGAATATTTCTCAATTAATGAGTGATGTTACTAGTATTTTACTTGATACAAAGCAGCTTTGTCAAATGTCAAAAAGTCAAAAAGCGTACACTTTTGCAAACAATTTGTGAAATCGTGAAAAAAGGAGGGTTATTCCTTTATTTCTAAACCATTTTCCTGTGCAATAAATAGGTACGTGGTCATTGACGTATTGCAAAAAATTCTTTACCAAGGTCGTAACATTGCCTCTATGTCCCAATACTGTAACTTCATTTTCAAGCACTAAATTAAAATCTTCCGTACATCTGCTCTTAAATTCATACAAATAACTTCAATCAATATAATCTTCTAGCACATCATATTCATCAACGAAAAATGTCTTTGCTTCGCCAAAAAGATAATCATAAATCTCGTAATTTATCTCTGGTCCAGTGCTTGTCATTGCCTTGTTGACGTAAGAAACTTTAGCAGTATGAATCTTGCCATCATCATTACAAAACCAAGAAACAGTATCGCCAACAGAGTATTTTGAAAGAATACTTCCATTAGATTCTATAGTATAATTCACCATTTTTACTCCCTTTATTCCTGTGCTGCTTCAAGCCATGCCTTTTTAGCATCCAACGCATTAGCAATTGCACTCTCTACGGTCTCTCCACTTTTATTCATAGTTTATGTTCTCCTCACTCATTATCTTCAACAAAAAAGGCGCCTTAGCCGAAAGCTCGAAAGCTCGAAAGCTCGAAAGCTCGAAAGCTCGACTAAAGCGCCACTGGTCTAACTAACCAGGCAAGATACCCTAAAAGAATATCCTGCAACTATGGTTATTATAGCATAAATACATTTATATTTCAAACATATTTTTGTTTTTTTTATTTTCTTACGCTCTACTTCAAATAAAACCGCTTCTACACACATATCAAGGTTCTTCTTGATATCCGTCTCCCAAAATCTAAGCACTGTCCAACCGTTGTCTCTTAATTCAATGGTGTTCTCCAAATCCCTTTCAACATTACGCTTTATCTTTTCATGCCAATACTTAGCATTAGTCGTCACATCATAGCGTTCAAAGGTTTTGCCATGCCAAAAGTCTCCATCGCAAAATATAGCTATCTTGTATTTAGTGATGACGATATCTGGATGACAGTCAAAAATTCTATATTGCTTACGATAACGTATTTCTTTATGCCACAAGGCCTTGCGTAAAAGGATTTCTATCTTGGTATCCTTGCCCTTGTTACCCTTCATAGCCTTGTGTCTTTGTTCAGGTGTTAAGCAATCCATAACGCGTTCCTCACTTAGCTTATTTCCTTTTATTATAACACAAAAAGGCCCTACGCATCTGCGCAGGGCCACTTGGTTATTACGCTTAGCCAACTACTTTATGTAAAATTGCGTGCTTTTTCAAAGCTGCCTTAGAAATAAGAACATTCACAGGCTGCTCTTTCAACCATTTGGTAAAGTAAAGGGTAATCCCATTACCAAAGTCCTTACGCCAAAATGACTCAGTCCGGGACCATTCATGTTCATAGGAATAAAAAATATCAAGAATTTTTTCTTGATCCAAGCCACGGTCAGCCAAAATTTTATGAATGTCCTTCCTGCTAATCAGCATAACCTCATTGTTGCAAAAAACATCACTGCTCGGAACACTGGTGTCGGTTGCATGAGGCCAGGCAAGCAAATAGTGACTAGTTAGGTAATTGGGGTTATAAAGCCATCCTGGGTTACCGGAGTTTTTATTAAAAATTTCAAAAGCAAAAGTATTGATATTGGTATGCATATAATGCAACGCCGCCTTTTCATCAACAACAAGATGCTCACCTTGATCATCTTCAAGAATTAAATCAACGCCCTTCTTTTGCAAGTCCTTCTCATAAACTCGCTGGCTGCTATATGCGTTTAATGCAGAATAAAAGTTCTTATCCAGATACCTGCCAAACAACTCTTCCTTTCTTTTGTCTTCGTAAAATTTAGAACGTACCATATTTGCGTCCTCCTTTAATCTATAAATTTAGGTTCTCTTGTATCATACCAAAGGATTAATACGATATTTGGCAAAAAGACTGCAAACTACGTCCTCCAAAAAAATCATAAAAAATACTCCTTATCGGTATTATCCAATAAGGAGTACAAGCTCAATATTTAATCTTCGCCTTCGATAATGGTGCTTAAAAGCCTTCCCATACGGGTTACCATTGGCACTACCAAAGCGTTACCCATACAAAAGTATCTAAACTTATGTGGCATACCTGTATTGGTCCAGTCATCACCAAAGCCTTGAATTCTTTCGGCTTCCAAAGGCGTTATCAATCTTAATTTGTCAGTTTCGGGATCACGAATAATGTGGGTACTACGGTTCAAACTAGACTCTGACGTCAGCATAGTGCGTGCTGGCATATCAATAGGATCAGGAAAAGCAATTGCGCCTTCGCTAAAGATGTATTTATGACCGTTTTTAGCAGTGCGCTCTATTTTTTTAGAGCCCTTCAAATACTCCCATTTTTCCAGCTTATCACCTAGATAGTATTTTTCTTCCACATTATGCTCTAAAATACTTCTCAAAATTATTGGTTCTTCACAAATAGCATTTACCTTAGCAGTATAGACCTTGCCATTAATCATGTAACCTGCGTTGCTGAACTCAAATTTAAAGCTTTCAGAAACGCCAGGAATATCGTTGAAGTCAACCTCTGTTTCTTGAACAGCAAAGCCTTGCTCAATAGAAAAACATCTTGCAAAAAAGCCTAGTGCACCAATAATATGCTCTGCTTCTAAGTGTTCCATACGCAGTGCATAATCAGTGTTATTACGATACGCATAGATAAAAGTTCTGCGTCTTCTTTGAGCAGCACCATATTCAGCAGCGTTAATAACACGCCATTCTACAGAATATCCAAGAGCTGCAAAACACGCAAGAATTACAGCAAAATCTCGTCCTCTTTGAGATGCAGGAGATTTTAAGAGACGGTCTACGTTCTCTAGCAATACAAAGGCTGGAGACTTAACCTCTAAGATATCCCTAATCTGCCACCAAAGCACGCCTTTTTTTCCCTCCAAACCAGCAGAACCGGGCAAAGGCCTGGCAACGGAATAATCCTGACAAGGAAAACCACCTACAAGCAGGTTATGGTTAGGAATCCTGCTTTTATCCACCGCCGCAATATCTACGCCTGTAAACTCGTCAATATCGCCCCAGTGCTTAACATAACAATCATGAGCCCACTGCTTCGTTTTGCCAGGCTCCCATTGAGAGAACCAAACTGTATTAAATTCATCAGAAGCACGTTCCAAGCCAAGGCGAAACCCGCCTACACCCGCAAAGAGCTCACAAACTGTTTTTTCCAATTACTACACCTCTAGCTAATTATTTTATGTTTTATATTATAGCAGATTTCTACCCTAGGATCAATGGCTTAGTTAAATTTTTATCTAGCTGCGATAAAATATATGTATTATTCAGCCAAAAGCTCTGCTTCGTCATACGCTGACCATCTGGAAGTAAATCGCTGTCAGCCAGCTTTCCCTTGCCAAAAACAGTACCATCAGCAAACTCATAATATGTTTGCTGTGTATGCGGTCTTAAATGAGTAATCCTGTTTTCGGACTTTTTAGGCAAGTTATTCTGAACTACGCAGCCATTCTTTTGCTGTACAATAGTGAATTCAACACCACATGTTACTACGTTCTTAACACGCTCCCACTCGCCCTGTACCTCGTCCAAATCAGCAGCAGGCATATTCCAAAGCTGACATCCACGCAGTACATATTCTTCGCCACACTTTTGGAATACCACATATAAGAATTTAACTTCACTCAAGTAATTATACAAAGTAGAATCTTCCCACTGCTCGTCCACTAAATCCATAAACCTTAAAGGTGGTAAAGGACTATTTTCCTTCATACGTCCCTTTTCATCAAGCCTTATAGCCTTGACCACGATATTAGCCTTGATAAATTCTTCTGCCTTATTGGACCTAATGCCAAGCATCCTATATGCCAGGTCAATCCATTGTGCCTTGTTATTGTTATATTCGCGCTCAAACATAGCGCACAGTGTCTTATCATCAGTACCAATGTATTGGTTAATCTTATTGGTTATAATGTCCTCAAAGCCGCGTTGCTTTAATTCTTCGGTATCCTTAATAATAGGCTCATATGTTTCTACATTTTGAGTAATATACTTGTTCAAGACATAGGTCATGTATGAGTTTTTGTAGCAAAAGGCTCTGCGACGCGCAGGTGTATACGGTGGATAAAACTGGGGAACTGTGCTCTTGGCAGCTGTTGCACCTTTAGTACACGCACCTAAATAAACAGTATCACCCTCAGAAATCTCGTGTGCCTTTCCAGCCTTGATTTTGCTAATAATCTTGTCATAGTCCTGCCTAATGATTTCCAAGTCCTCTTCCGGCGGAGTAAACAGATTAACATAATCTATAGAATACATCAAGTTAGACTCCAAGGACTTATCCCTAAGATAATAAATCAACAAAATCAGTCTACATTTTTCCCATAGGTGTGATTGGAAAAAATCTTCCTCTACGGGAGCATCATTACCAATCATGGTCAAGACAAGACGCTCGCCCGCTCTAAGCTCACCCTTCTTATTCTTTTCATAAGGAGTTACCTTCAACTCAACACCAGCTTCATGAAAGTCAGCATTGCTATCGCTGTTAGCCTTATAGCCAAAATAAAGCTCTTCTAATAGATTTCCTAGTCCGCCCTTACGCTTTTTATTGGCATAAACTTCAGCTTGTTCGCCAGAAGCAAAATGTTTACACTCTTTATCTATTTTAACCCTACGCAAGACAACATCCTCGAAGGTATGGCCAATGAGAGCTTTAGCAAAGTCCTCTATGGATTTAGGATCACTTTCGTCGTATAGCTCCTGATTATATGAATCTAAATTTTCCATCTACTTCACATCCAATTATTACAGATTATTGAATATACTAAACACATAAGCATTACTTATATTATACCACAACCCCTCAAAGCACTAACTTTAGTTGTCGTTATATTCGTACTCATCCTCCTCAAACAGCGATATTAACATAAGCGTCAAATAGAAAACGGATTGAACCTCGCCTAATTTAATATGTTTTTGTAGTTATAGTTGCGCAACTATAACTACTTGCTGCAACTAGCGCTAGTTGCACTACTTTCACTGTCACTACTTACAGAAACTAACGCTAGTTTGCAATATATCATATTATCAGAAAAGGTGGGAATACATAAATTTCTAAAACCAGGTATGTACTGCTTTAATCGATTACTGTTAGCAATAAGATAAATATAACTTTTCTTGAACTTCTGTTATAGATACATTACTACAAGCATTATACTCACTCCTATATTAGTTAATACATAATTTTACAGCATATTTTATTTATAATAATTAATAATATATATAAATTTTCATCTTCTCTGTTCTCTATAAGTTCTACGTAAATCTAAAAAAGTCTATATTCATAACTCTAACAAAGTACAATACTAAGATTTTACTAAGTACTTTAGATTTATAGTAAATAGTAATATTTACTACGTACCAAGAGAGACGGGGAAGAAAAAAAAGAAAAAGAAAAAAAAGAAGTCTCACTTATATAATGCGTTTTTTTACCCAAAATCTTACCCCCCTTTTGAAAAAAAATTAAAAAAATTTTAGAATGCATTTTCTAGAACCAAAACTATTCGTCAAAAAAGCATTTTTTACAAATATCGAAATGGATTTACCGTTGCATGTATATTCTCTAAAAAGCAGTATACGAATTTGGAGCGGCATCTTAAATTGCTTTAAGACGATAAATAAAAATCAACCTACGATACAGGATTTGTAAAAGCAGTCTAAAACAGTTTACAAAATACAGTATTATTAACGCATAAAAACGCAAATTATGTTACAAATGCTAAAAAATAAAAAATTTTTCTAACAGGGGGGTAAGATTTTGCCATTTTTTTCGCATTATATAAGTGAGAGGCAAAAACGAGCAGCCTCTAAGGCAAGCCTCCAGTCCGGAATGGCGCCTTGCCTTGCCTGCGCTGAACAGCTATCAACAAGGGACAAAAATAAAAACCAAAAGGAGAATGGTAGTATGGCAATTAACGAAACTGTAGTAAAACGCTCTTTGATTATCAACGTGGAGGGTGATACCGATGGCAAAACAAAATCCCACACCTACAATGGCATCAAGCAAGATGCACAAGCTGATAAAATCCATTCCGCTGCTACTGCGCTTGGTGGCCTTATGGAAAAAGCGGTAGTTGGTGTTATGGTCAACAACAGAGTTTCCTTAGACGAAGCGCTGTAAG
>Bissell_p2__coassemble_543_pt1 | contig 28963 bp, 35 predicted proteins | sample Bissell_p2__metabat2_low_PE_006 | metagenome-assembled genome bin Bissell_p2 | reverse complement strand
ACTTCCTTGATTTAGGAAGTGTATTTTTTTAGTAAAAGAAAAGCCGCCCTTGAGTAGGCGGCTTCCATAATATACCAATAAATTTTGAGAAGAGCCAGCTATCAACAAACAGCAGTCTCGTTACATTTATCATACTATATTCAATATTGGGGTAAAATTATGCTTCAGCATCAGCAATGGCCTTATCCAAGGCAACTGCAAAGTCACCATTGTCAAAGGTTGCAAAATAATCCTTTGGAGTTTCTGCACGACGAATCATTTTAGCACTGCCATCCTCCTGCAGCAGAATCTCTGCGCTACGGAGCTTGCCATTATAGTTGTAGCCCATAGCAAAGCCATGAGCACCTGTATCATGAATATAAAGCAGGTCACCAATCTCTACTTCAGGCAGCATTCTATCAATTGCAAATTTATCACTGTTTTCGCACAAGCCACCAGTTACATCATATTTATGGTCGCAGGGAGCATTTTCCTTGCCCATAACGGTAATATGGTGATAGGAGCCATAAATTGCAGGACGCATCAAGTTAGCAGCGCAGGCATCACAGCCAATATACTCCTTATGGGTATGCTTTTGGTGAATAGCTTTAGTAACAAGAGCACCATTAGGAGCCAGCATAAAACGACCCAGCTCAGAGAAGATTTTAACCTTACCCATACCAGCAGGGACAAGCACCTCTTCGTATACCTTACGTACGCCTTCACCAATTGCTAAAATATCATTTTCCTGCTGTTCAGGCTTATAAGCAATGCCTACACCACCGGACAGATTAATGAATTCCAGCTCTACGCCAGTTTTTTCTTTAATTTCTACTGCCACATTAAAGAGAATGCGTGCCAGCTCCGGATAGTATTCATTAGTAACAGTGTTAGAGGCCAAAAATGCGTGCATACCAAAATGCTTAACACCCTTAGCCTTCAAAATGCTGTAGGCCTCTAAAATCTGTTCGTGGGTCATGCCATATTTTGCTTCTCCAGGATTATCCATAATGTTGTTTTCAATAGTAAAATGACCACCAGGATTATAACGGCAGCAAATTGTTTCAGGCAAGCCTGCTACTTTTTCCAAAAAATCAATATGAGTAAAATCATCAAGATTAATAATAACACCCTGCTTCTTAGCCAGTACAAAGTCCTCTGCAGGAGTAGCATTAGAGGAGAACATTACCTCATGCTCTTTAAAGCCAACTGCATCACTCATCAGTAGTTCAGTGTAGGAAGAACAATCTGCACCACAGCCTTCTTCACGCAGAATTTGCAAAATATAAGGATTAGGAGTTGCTTTAACAGCAAAATATTCCTTAAAGCCCTCATTCCAAGCAAAAGCTTGATTTAAAAGGCGGGCAGTGCGACGAATACCAGCCTCATCATATAGATGAAACGGTGTAGGAAACTGCTCCACAATATTTTCTAATGCTTCTTTATTTATAAAGGGTACCTTCTTAGCCATTTATTCTCTCACCTTTCTGCAATCTAATTAATTGTATTTCATTTTTCAGCGCATCCTTGAATAAATCTACCAGATTGCGCTTACAGGAATATAAACAAGTGGAATTATCCTCATCCTCTAAATCACCGGTAAGCACCGTGTGAGAGTCTGCAATCAGACGAATCTGTTCATTTTGTTTAACAGTACCATAGCAGATAGCTCCATCCATTTTAAAGCTTTCATCACTAATAATAACTACCTTCAAGCCCTTAGCTAACGCCGCGTTCAGCTCTTCTCTTAAAAGCTCTAAAACACGAGTATTTGCGGAAACATAAATACGAGCCTGTGCCTGACGAACAGTATTTTTTAATTTATTTATTATCTCCTGCTCGCCTTTGATAGTTACATAGCCTTCAACCTCGCTCGTAAGCATGGGCAGCTGGCTTAGTATATCTTTCTTTATCTCTTCCAGTCTGCTCAGCTTATTAGAGCAAAATTCCTCAGGAGCAACAGGTGTATAGCGAGTAACCTTACCCTCCTCCAATACATATGCAGCACCCTTGTCAACAAGACCTGCCAGCGCAGTATAAGTATTAGATCGAGAAATACCTGTTTGCTTAGATGCCTCGTAGCCTGTTAGCTGGCCAGAACGCAACAGCAGCACATATAAGGTTGCCTCTTGCTTTGTTAAATTGAAATGTGTCAAACCTTCAATCAGTTCCATAAATCCCTCATTCAGCCCTTCCTTTGTTGTTCCTGTTTAAGAACACTATACTCCTTTTATATATAGTTGTCAACAGCTAACTATAAAAAATACTTTATCTTTCAAACGAACAGTGCTTAATATACAAAATATGTATCTTGTTTTACACTTTTACCATAATAGTTCTACTAAAACATATGTCAGCACCATTACGTTGAGCATCATAGAGACAGTTCGCTAACTTTAATTACTTTATTTCTTACATATTTACATAATCCTATCCTTGCAGTATAATAGCAACACAAAAAAATAGATATATTAATATGTTACTTTGTTGGGACGCCTTGGAGCGGCCTCTTTTTATTTTTAGGGGGAATTTTCAGAAAATGAGTAAAATCAAGGAAAAAGCAGAACAGCTTTCTGTTTTTAAAATGACATGGCCTATATTTATAGAAATATTACTACAGATGATGGTAGGTAATGTAGACCAGTTTATGCTGAGCCGCTACTCACAGCATTCTGTTGCAGCAGTAGGCAACGCTAACCAAATCATCAATATTGTTATCATCGCCCTCAGCGTTATCAGCATGGCCGCTACCATCCTCATTGCTCAATATCGTGGCGCTAACAATAAAGAAAAGGTGGCCGAAGTCTGCACTGTAGCACTGCTAACCAATCTTACTATTGGTGGTATTATCAGTGCTGCCCTTTTCTTATTTGACGACTTCTTTCTGCATCTTTTAGGCGTACCTCAGGAAATCTGGGCAGATGCATCTCTGTTTTTACGCTACATAGGTTTATTTACAATTGTTCAGGCAGCCTATGTTTCCTTCATATCTTTCTTCCGCGGCTATTCCCTGCTGAAGATAACCATGATAACATCCATTATTATGAACGTCATCAACATCACTGGCAATTGCTTCTTGATTCACGGCTTTGGACCAATTCCGCCCTTAGGAGTTCTAGGTGTAACTATCAGTACCAACAGCAGCAAGGTACTGGGACTTTTAATCATCATTTACTTTTTCCGCAAATACATTGATGTTAAGCTTTCTAAAAAATATCTTACACCCTTTCCCAAGCACACCCTATTTAAAATTCTGTATCTTGGTCTTCCATCTGGAGGCGAGGCCCTTTCCTACCACATCTCTCAAATGGTCATCATGCGCTTCGTTAATGTTATGGGTATTGTAGTTATTACTACCAAGGTTTATGCCTACATCATCGCCAATTGCTCCTACGTTTATACACAGGCACTAGCTATGGCCACACAAATCATTGTCGGCTTTCTTATCGGCACAGGCAATCTGGACGCAGTCAGCACCAGAGTATGGAAAACCATCCGCTTTGGCGTGCTCATAAGCGGCACCATAACCTTTGTTCTCTATCTTAACAGCGACCTTATTTATGGCATCTTTACAGATAACCCTGAGGTTCTGGAGCTTGGCCGCCACATCTTCCTCATCGAAAACTTTTTGGAAATGGGACGTGCCGTCAACATGGTCATGGTCATGTCACTGCAGGCAGCAGGCGACATCAAATGGCCTGTCACCACAGGACTCATCTCCATGTGGCTCACAGCAACCCTTGGTGCCTACGTCTTTGGCATCGTTATGGGCTATGGTCTCATAGGCGTATGGCTGGCCATGTGCCTTGACGAATGCCTGCGTGCAATAGTCTTTATCTATCGCTGGCGCAGCGGCGGCTGGCGCAAAATCAAGCTCATGGAATAGCATCTAAAAACAAAACAGGAGTCAATCCACAAATTTACGGATTGACTCCTTAATTTTTTTGCATTAGTCTATTCCTTATGTTTAGAGCTATCTAGTCCAAATTCAGTGTCCAATTTTAACTTACCACTGCAATAATAGCATTAATTAAATTGTCTAACAACAATAGCATAAAATGTATAATAATTACATTATTTAGTAAGTATATCTACCATGTGAAGAAGTATCTCTTTACTATACCCTTCTGTTAACATATCTATTACTCTATTCCATCTTTCTTCCTCATAAAGTTCGCTAGAATAATCACCGCCCGACTTTCCAGATTTATGTTCATCTCCTAAATTGTTATTACTTATATATTATGCAAATTCTTATATATCATTGGTTCTGCGGAAAAATAAAAAATTTTAAATTTTTTTGACATGGGGCTATTTTTGCCACTTTTGATGTCACTATATAAGTGAGCGGCAAAAACACAGCAGCCTCTAAGGCACGCTGCCTAATCCGAAATAGCAGCGCAGTCCTGTAAAGCCTGCTCAGCGAGCATGTGGAGACGGCTAAAATTTTTGTAAAGGAGTATGGTAATATGGCAATTTTGTCTTTGAGGGACAAAAAAGCACTAACCATCCAAAAAATGGTTAGTGCTTTTTACTTCTTAGCCTTCTATTTTCTCCCTCTTACAAGCTCACTGCAGCCTTACGCATTTCCTCTAGCACCTTATCGCTAAAGGAACCATCCTCCTGCTGAGGCTTATCCTCTATGCGTATCTGCACATCGCTATTGGCAGGAATATCTGGAGTCAGCATATCCAGACTGCAGCCTATGAAAAACAGGCCAAAGAACAGCAGTGTTATGAGTCCTGCAAATATACCAAAGACAATTTTAGTAAAGCTGCCGCCGTATTTAATCAGCAAATACAGTCCTACAGGCCAAAATACAAAGAGCATCAGAATGCCAAACCAGGTCTGCTTATAAAACTGCTCATTATTATCTTCGGAAAAATCATTACGCCTTCTGTATTCATCGCCAGTACCCTTAAGGCGAACGCCGCAGTGAGGGCAAAAATTAGTATCAGGGCCTACGTCCCTGCCGCAATTTTTACAATACATCTTTTCACCTAATCTTCTTGAACAGTCTCTTAGTATTAGCTGCAGTAATTGCTGCCAGCTCGTCAAAGTCCATCTTAAGCAGCTCTGCTGCATGGCGGGCAGTATATTCTACATAGCCAGGATTATTGCGCTTGCCACGGAAGGGCACAGGAGTCAGATAGGGACTATCAGTTTCAAAGAGCATCAGCTCCTTGGGAACATATTCCATAACCTCGCGTACCTTTTGAGCGTTTTTATAGGTAGAGGTCCCGCCAAAGCCCAAATAATAGCCTCGCTTTACAAGCTCCTTAGCCATTTCTAAAGAGCCTGAGAAGCAATGGAAAACAGCCTCCACGCCCTTAACCTCGTTCTGGAACAAATCCAGCATATCGCCATGAGCATCTCTGTCATGGATAATAATTGGCAAATCATAGGCCTTAGCCAGTTCAATCTGCTCTAAGAAGATACGCTTTTGTACCTCCTTAGGCTCGTTTTCCTTCCAGTAGTAATCCAGACCAATTTCTCCAATAGCCACAACCTTAGGGTGCTGTGCCCAAACCTCCAGCTGCTCCAGATAGTTAGGAGCAATACCCTTAAGCTCCTCAGGATGATAACCTACTGCTGCATAAATAAAGTCATATTTTTCTGCTAAATCAACAGCAAAAGCAGATGTTGCGTAATCACAGCCAGGATTAACAATACCGTCCAAATCCTGCTGCAGCTGAGCAATAAGCTGCTCTCTATCATCTGTAAAATAATCTGAATCTAAATGTGCATGAGAATCCCACAAACCAGTTCTGCTCATAATATACCTCGCTTCTTAACTATATAAAAGGCGCCAGCTAGTGCTGACGCCTCTTTTTATTTTTAAATATTATTTTACGCGGCTGCCACTTGCCATACCAGGAGCATCTGCCAATACCAGGTTGCCCTGACCGTCAGAAGCTGCCAGCAGCATACCAAAGGATTCAATACCAAAGAGCTTAGCCGGAGCCAAGTTAGCAATAACGACAACATTGCGACCTACCAACTGTTCAGCAGTATAGTACATAGCAATACCACTAACAATAGTACGAACCTCGTCACCGATTTCAACCTGCAGCTTCATCAGCTTCTTGGATTTCTTAACCTTTTCAGCCTCCAGAATCTTGCCTACGCGCAAGTCCATCTTTTCGAATACATCAAAGGTGATTTCCGGTTTAATAGGCTCCATAGCAGGCTTTTCTTCCTTAGGCTCTTCCTTAACCTCAACCTTGTGCTCATAGCGTTTGCCGCCAATAATGGTTGCACCATCCTCAGCAATCTCAATACGCGGATACAGAGGCTCACCCTTAGCAACCTTAGTGCCATTAGCCAGCTTACCCCAAACAGCTTCCTCCAGCAGGAATTGTTCAGGAACCTCTAAGCCCAGTTGAGTGTAGATTTTGGGGCTGGTAGAAGGAATGAAGGGGCTAATCAGGATTGCTACAATACGCAATGTCTCTGCTAAATTGTACATAACAGTTTGCAGACGTTCAGCCTTAGCCTCATCCTTTGCCAAAATCCAAGGAGCAGTTTCATCAATGTATTTGTTAGCACGGCTAATCAGCGCCCAAACGCCTTTAATAGCAGTGTTAATTTCCATTTTATCCATATCCTGGATATAGTTAGCAACAGTTTCCTTTACCAATGCCTTCAGCTCATCATCAATAGCCTCAGCAGCACCAGCATCAGTTACAATGCCTTTATGGTATTTTTCAATCATGCTTACAGTTCTATGCAGCAGGTTACCCAGGTCATTTGCTAAATCTGCATTTACGCGGTTAATCAAAGCATCACGAGAGAAGTTACCGTCATTGCCCAGGTTGATTTCGCGAAGCAGGAAGAAGCGGATAGCATCTGCACCAAACTCGTCAATCAAGCCCAAGGGGTCAATTACATTGCCCTTGGATTTGGACATCTTATCACCGTCAACAACAAGCCAGCCATGACCATATACCTTCTTAGGCATTTCCATACCCATAGCGTGAAGCATAATAGGCCAAATAATGGTGTGGAAGCGGACGATTTCCTTACCAACCAAATGCAGGCTTGCAGGCCAATATTTGTTGAACATAGCATCATCAGTGCCATATTTAATACCTGTCAGGTAGTTCAGCAAAGCGTCAAACCACACATATACAACGTGCTTTTTATCAAAGGGAACAGGAATACCCCAATCAAAGGTGGTACGAGTAATGCACAAATCCTCTAAGCCTTGCTTAACAAAGTTAATCATCTCGTTACGACGGCTTGCCGGTTGGATGAAATCAGGATTTTCTTCGATAAATTGCAGCCACCATTCTTGGTATTTGGACATTTTGAAGAAGTAGCTTTCCTCTTCCATTTCCTCTACAGGACGGCCGCAGTCAGGGCATTTGCCATCAACCAGCTGACGCTCCAGCCAGTAGGACTCACAGGGAACGCAGTACAGACCCTTGTAATTTTTCTTATAGATATCGCCCTGAGCATAGATTTTTTCCAGAACGTCTTGTACAACCTTGTGATGACGCTCTTGGCTGGTACGAATAAAATCATTGTTAGAAATATTCAACTCTTTCCAGAGCAGCTTAAAGTTAGCAATAATAGCGTCAACATACTCAATAGGAGTTACGCCTTTTTCCTTAGCCTTACGTTGAATCTTCAGGCCATGCTCATCACTACCGGTCAGGAAAAATACATCCTCACCCTTCAAACGATGAAAGCGTGCCAAGGAGTCTGCAACGGTGGTGCAATATGCGTGACCAATATGCAGATTGTCACTGGGATAATAAATAGGGGTAGTAATATAGAATGTCGGTTTTGTCATCTTACTTTCCGTCTCCTTCTGCAATTAATTGATTGTATAGCTCCCTTTTGGGGATTTTACGTTGTTTGGCTACCTGAGCCAATGCTGCCTTTTTATCCATACCATCAGCAATCAGCCTGCGCACCTCGTCCAAGGGCTCCAGCTGTTCGCCCTCTTCCTCGGTCTTGACCTCGCCAGGACCAATAATCAGGCAAAACTCTCCACGAGGTGGCTTTTCCTTAAGCCATGCCAAGGTGCTGCTTACAGTGCCACGATAAAATTCCTCATGGAGCTTAGTAAGCTCACGAGCAGCAGCCATAGGTCTATCACCCCAACAGGATAAAATATCCTCTAAAACATCATAAATACGATGAGGTGCTTCATATAAAATCATAGTGGCCGGAATATGCTTCCACAGCTCCAGCTGCTCACGTCTGTTCTTTTTGCTTTTAGGCAAAAAGCCACCAAAGAAGAAGGGATACGTAGGCAAACCAGATGCAATAAGAGCACATAACGCTGCATTGGCACCAGGCACCGGAATCACCTTAATTCCTGCATCAATGGCCTCCTTAGCCAATGCCTCACCAGGATCTGCAATACCAGGATAACCTGCGTCACTAACCAAAGTAACATTTTTTCCCTGCAGCATTTCCTCTAAGAGATATGCTCCCTGCTTTTCCTTACTATGCTCATCATAACGGACCAAATGTCCCTTGATATTAAAATGATTCAGAAGCTGCAGAGTATGTCTTGTGTCCTCTGCGGCAATTATATCTGCCTCCTGTAGCATCCTTAAGGCACGCGGAGTCATGTCCTCAAGATTACCGATAGGCGTAGCACACAGATACAAATTTCCATATGTATTTTTTGACATTGTCACAGCCTCGCCTCCTGTTAATTTTTAGGCAAACAAACACTTATCCATAATAAGGCTATTTTATCACACTCTACGTAATAAATAAAGGAAAAGCAAGGATATTTCCTAAGTATACAAGAACTACGAAAAGTTTATTTCTCAAAAAATCTTATTCTTAAATATCTTTAACATACATTACTTATCACTATTTATTATTGCGCCCCTTTTGTGATATAATCTTGAATATAGGCATATAAGGAAATATTCTTATATTCAATAAAGCAGTCCAAATCCAGTCTGTAAGCTATTTTCTATGTATTAATCTTACAGAAAACCTGGAAAAATCAAGAAAAACGGAGGCTTAATAATGAAATTTGTTATGTCATATAGCTGTGGTAAGGATAGCACCCTAGCCCTACATAAAATGCTTGCTGATGGTCATCAGGCAGTTGCTTTGATTGTTATGTGTAACCCCGATGCTGACCGCTCCTACTTCCATGGAGCTGATTATCAGATGCTTGAAGAATATTCCAAGGCACTCGATATTCCTCTGCTTCTAACACCTACTAAGGGCGAAGAATACCATCTGAACATGGAAGAAAGCCTACGCAAGGCTATGACTATGGGTGCGGAGGCTGCCTGCTTTGGTGATATTGATATCGAAGGCAACCGCGCCTGGTGTGAAGAACGCTGTAAAAATGTAAATATCAAGGCAGTGTTTCCTTTATGGCATCGCGACAGAGCTGAAAATGTTTACGAGCTTATTGATTTAGGCTATAAATGCGTTATTAAGGCATTAAAAAATAATCTTATCCCCCGTGAACTTTTAGGCCGTATTCTGGATTTGAAGGCTGTGGAAGTAATGAAGAAGTCTGGCATTGACATTTGCGGTGAAAATGGCGAATACCACACCTTAGCAGTTGATGGTCCTATCTTTAAGCATCCTCTTCCCTATAAACTAAATGAAATTGCTGATATTGGTGACCATTCCTACATTGATATTACAGTAAAATAACATTCTAACAGAAAAACTAGGCTGTATGGACAAAAAGTCCGTGCAGCCTTTTCTTTATACAAGAAGTACGCAGCTACAACAATACAATAGCCAAATTCTGGATGCATTACATCAGATATGCCCTTCTGTTTGCCAACTTTACTAATCTATGAAGCTGCTTAAAGCCCTTAACAAAAAAGCACCTCTTGTTAAAGACAACCGCCCTAAAATACAGTACATATCTAAACCATAATAGCTATAAGCAACTAAAACTTCATAATCATGTTGCAGGCCTTGGCATATACCAGACAAGAAAATACAAAAAGGATGCACTCCCTACAGAATGCATCCCAAGATTTTCTATTCACTTTTCTTATCCATGGTTTAAACACCATAACAAGTTTATCAAACTAGCATTTACGAGTTACTTACAGCTTAACGTCCAACTGAGCAGCTACGCCAACGCCTTGTACACGATTAATATTTTTAATATCTACACGATCAATGGGAATCAAAATTACCGCACGAACACCCAAAATCGTTTGCTCAATCTGCAAAGCTGCAGCACATTGGTCAACCTTATGCTGCGGACCGGAAACCTGTGCAGCACCAGCGCGAGTACCATCACCAATAGCAATAATAGGCACAACCTTAGTCGCATCAGTAGAGCTTACGCCATACTTAGCAGTAATAGTATTGATACCATCATTCAAAGGCTTAGCAGTTGCATTTACAACGGCTCCAATAGCACCACCCTTTAAAATCTTTCCTAAAAAGCTTGCTTGTACAGGAGCAACACTACTACCTAACACCAAGCCACACACCAATGCACCAACTATCCATTTCTTATTCTCCATAATTTACGCCTCCTTAAATATAAGCATCTTCCACTCTAAAGTTCTTGATACCTATATTCGACATAAACCAAAAGAGTCCTTGAAACAAATTAGTGAATTATTTAACAGCAACCTGTGAACCGCTATTGTCAACACGAACAGGCACATACAAATCCTGACCAGGATAAATAATACACTGAGTAATACCGTTGGCATCGCAAATTCTATCAATAACGTCGCGGATATCCTCATCCTCTTCACGATAACGCCCTGCGATTTCCCAAAGAGTTTCACCCTTACCAACAGTCACAATATCATTTTTATAAACATATTCCTCTGCAAACACCATATTGTAGCCAGCATATAAAGTAACACTCAAGCACATAATCGCTAAAATCTTTTTCATTGCGTTCACCTCTTACCGAATATTTGTTTGATTATATTGTACTTCACAGAACGTATTTTGTCAATCTTGTTCGCTTTACGCAATAGTGTTCGTTTTAGATTTTCACTACTACATCTTGTATTTTACCGCATTTCTTGCTTTTTAATATATATAATTTACATTTCGTTCGCTATTAAACAAAGAAAAAAAGCGGTTCGAATGCAACTCAAACCGCTTTTTAAATATCTTTTGTTCGTTTTTAGCTTAATGAATAATCCACATGTAGAAGGGTATCATTACTACTGCTAAAACTGTACTAACAGCAGTAAGCATTGCCGCATACTTATAGTCACCACCATATGCTTTAGCTACAATGGCAGTATTAGTCATAGCCGGCATGGCGGCAATCATAACAAATACCTTTTCCATCAGTGGCTCCAGCTCAAAGAAGGGCAGCATGGCAATAACTATTACAGGACAAACAAAATAACGTCCAAGCATAGCCACAACCAGCTCCTTACCTAACCTTATCTCACTCCAATTAGTCTTACTCATCGCTATACCAATAAACATCATAGCTAAGGGTGTAGTCATACCACCAATATAAGCAAATGCTTTAAAAATTGGTGCAGGTAGCTGTAATTCTAAAATAACCATAACAACGCCTACCATAAATCCTAATAGTGGCAAGGATAAAATATTACGTATTGTCTGCTTACTAAACAAAGAAGTATTTGTACCAGCACCAGAGGCCAGCTCATACACACCTAAGGTCCAAAAAAGAGTGGTATTTACCATATAGTAAATCATAATATATGGTGCACCAGCATCGCCAAACAAGGCAATGCCTAAGGGCAATCCTATAAATATAGTATTAGAAAAGCTGACGCAAGCAGTAAAAATACCAGCACGACTACTAGGTATACCGACAATTTTAGCAATCAGCTTGCTAATAAAATAGCCTGCCATCATAGAAAGAAACGGAACAATTAAGCCCTTGGACATGCTTATTAGCTGATCATGCTGAAACCTGCTCAAAATATTGGTTAGCATATATGTAGGCAAACAAACCTGGGTTACAAGCTTTGATACAAGAGCCACACCTTTATCATCAAACCATCCCTTGCGCTCTAAAAAAGCACCTATTGCTATCATAATCAGAACAGTGAGGACACCATTTAAAGAATGTAATACTATTTCCATATTTAACCCCTCAAAAAAAATTACCGAAGCCTTAAGCCTCGGTAATCAGTTATTAGTTTTTAGCTTTTTTAACTTCTTCCAGCTTTGCTTCCATCCAAGCAATCATCGCCAGCTTGCCAAATTGATGCCAGGTGGTGCATTCAGTATGCTTAGCAATATATTCGTTCCATTTCTGTTGGTTTACGTTTTCAACCTCTAACAGGTTCATAATACCAAAGCCGCTACGCCAAATCATATCATCCATAGAAGTAAACTTACTGTTAGCCTGCATAAATTCGGGATTGAACAGCTCGGGGAAGCTTACCTTGTTTAAAAGCTTTGCCAGCTCTTCGTCAGCAGTAAAGGTATACAATAATCTTTTAAAATTTTTATCTAAGCTTTTCTCGTCCATATGGAGCCTCCTAATTATTATGTCATACAAAGTTATTTTATCACAAAAGAGCAGCAAAGGGAAATTTTTTGCATTTATTTTCAGCCATAAGTACTTTAACCATCATACTATTTATTTCTTGAATTCCTACTTATTTCATAGTAAAATGAATTCAACAAGAAAGGTTGTGAGACCATGAAAATTTCCACTAAAGGGCGTTATGCTCTAAGACTAATGCTGGACCTAGCCGTTAACGATAATGGCACCTACATTCCCCTAAAAGCAGTTGCTGAACGTCAGGATATTTCTGACAAATATTTAGAACAAATCATCCATCAGCTTAGCAAGGCTAATTTGGTGCTTAGCGCCCGTGGTGCACAGGGCGGTTATCGTCTTGCCAAAAAGCCTAACGAATACACTGTAGGTGATATTCTGCGCGCAGTAGAAGGCAGTCTGGCTCCAGTAGCATGCCTAGAATGTGATAACCCCTGCAACAGAGCAGATCAATGTATCGCTTTAGGACTTTATAAAAAAATGCAAAATGCTATTGATAATGTTGTTGATAATACTACACTAGCTGATATGATTAACGAATTTAATAATAAGCTGGCCTAAAAGCCACCCTTATCTAAGGAGATGAACTAAATGAGCAAAATAGCTCATAAGCTTACAGATTTGATTGGTAATACTCCTCTTTTGGCATTGGAGAACTATTGCCGTGCCAAAAATATTAATGCTACTATTTTAGCCAAGCTAGAATGCTTTAACCCTGCAGGCAGCGCCAAGGACCGCATTGCCTATGCCATGATTGTTGATGCCGAAGAAAAAGGGCTTTTAAAGCCAGGTGGCACAATCATCGAACCAACCAGTGGTAATACAGGCATCGGTCTAGCCTCTGTAGCCGCAGCCAAAGGATATCGTGCAATATTGGTTATGCCAGATACTATGAGTGTAGAGAGACGCAATCTGCTGCGTGCTTATGGAGCAGAAATCATCCTCACCCCTGGTGCATTAGGAATGCAGGGCTCCATCGACAAGGCTATGGAATTGGCTAAAGAAATACCTAATTCACTGATTCCTGGTCAATTTGATAATCCCGCCAACCCCAATGCTCATTATCGTACCACAGGACCAGAAATTTGGCGCGATACTGAAGGCAGCCTAGCCGCCTTTGTAGCAGGCATTGGCACTGGTGGCACCTTAAGCGGTACTGCCAAATATCTAAAGGAACAAAATACAGCTATTCTTACAGTTGGTTTTGAACCAGATGCTTCTCCATTAATTACCCATGGTCAAGCTGGTCCTCACCAGCTACAGGGTATTGGTGCCAACTTCGTTCCCAAAAATTACGATTCACAATATGTTGACGAGGTACTGACCATCACCGCTGAAGAAGCCTTTACTGCCTGCCACGAATTGGCTAAATATGAAGGCCTTTTAGTGGGCATTACCTCTGGTGCAGCAGTAGCTGCCGCTGTCCACCTCGCTCAAAGACAGAATCTGGCTGGAAAAAACATTGTTGCATTGCTCCCTGACACCGGTGACCGCTATTTGAGCACTCCAGGATTTATTGAATAGTATTGGAGGAATAAAAATGACCTTAACACGTGAAGAAGCTTGGAAGCTTTTAACTAAATATAATCAAGAGCCCTTTCATTTACGTCACGCACTTACTGTAGAAGGCATTATGCGTTATTTTGCTAACGAGCTTGGCTATAGTGCAGATGCTGATTTTTGGGCTAACGTAGGACTACTTCACGACCTAGATTTTGAACAATATCCCAATGAGCACTGCGTAAAATCACAGGTGCTGATGCGTGAAGCTGGTCTTGATGATGATATTATCCGCTCCACCGCCAGCCATGGCTATGGTCTGACAGGTGCAGATATCGAGCCTACTCATGAAATGGAAAAAGTACTCTTTGCTATTGATGAGCTGTCCGGTCTTATTGGCGCAGTAGCTATTATGCGTCCCTCTAAAAGCGTACAGGATTTAGAGCTTAAATCCGTCAAGAAAAAGTTTAAGGACAAAAAATTTGCTGCTGGCTGCAGCCGTGATGTTATTACTAATGGCGCAGAGCGTTTAGGCTGGACCGTAGATGAGCTAATCGAAAAAACTATTTTGGCGATGCGTGTAGACGAGGACGCCATTAACGAAGCCTGTGCTAAGCTATGAAGCATTTATTAGCTATCCTTACCACAGCACTGCTTCTATTTAGCAGCGCTGCTTTTGCAGCTCCTACTAAACAATCTGATACTAAGTCCTATCCCGCTGATAGCTGGCAGGCTTTAAAACAGCCTCAGCAGGTAGATTTTTACCAAACACAAAACTCCAATGGTGGCTATAAGCTATTTTTACCCAAAGCATTTGGCAGTAATCCACTAGCAAACCTTCCTCATGCTGATGGTCCCATGCAGCTGCGTGCTACAAGCGAGCAATTATTTTGTGCTATCAATGTACAGGATAAGCACGACCAGCTGGCTTTTGACGCCTCCGCACCACTACCAAAGCTAAACAATAAACAGCAGCTAGTGCAATGGAAGCATGGTAACACTATCATTTGGAACTGTACCCTCAGCAGGCAGCAGGACTACATTGGCGACAAACTCATCTTAGAAGCCAACGCTCCCGCCAATGGCAAAACCTTTGAGCTGCTCTATGTAATGCCAACTAAAGACTACGCAACGCTCTTACCCCAAGCCATTTGGTCCTTAAATAGCTTTGAGCTGTTAGAACAAAAGTAAAAACTGTATATAACTAAACAAGGCACACTGCGCAATATGGACGCAGTGTGCCTTTTAGATTTAAAAATTAAAGTTTTTTAGTTACCGTTCTCTCTAATTTAATATCGTCAAATCTACAAAGCAGTTCAGGAAACGTATTATCATAACGATACTTGTTGAAATAGCTTTCCTTACCATATCGTTTAACAAATCTACCTGAAAAGCTCACTATATCTCCCTCAATCAAGTCAGAAGCCTTTTTTATAAACATCACTACCAACAGGAACTAATGTTTTTATTTCTCCCATATTAACTATTCCTGTTGATACTTCGTATTTCACATCACCAACATAATAGCTCAAAAAGATTTTAGCTTCTTTCCTATCATAAGAAGATTCTATACGTCTTACCTTAGCAACCCAGTTTTCCACATAACCATTACCTAAAAAATCATCTATCTTCTTTTGATGACTATTGGCAACATCAGTCTTTTGTAATTCAGTTTTTGCATTCTTATATGCTTTTCTGTACTTTGCTAACAATTCGTTAAATGCTTTTTGACTAGGAACGCTTGCATTTTGCTTTTCCTGCATAACTTCAACAACAGGATCATCTTCACCTATACTACTAATACCACTAATACTAAAAGTTGTAGAAATAGCTGTCAACAATGTTCCTATGAGGATTACTCCAAAAATAGATCCTATGACCTTAACAGCTTTACCACCATATCTAAACAGCAGATACAACCCCACTGGCCAAAATACGCAAAGCATTAAGATACCAAACCATGTCTGCTTATAAAACTGGTCATTATTTTCCCTTGGTGCTTCATCTCTTTTATAATCACGTTGACTACTTTGTTGATTATTCTTCAATCTGGTGCCACAATTAGAGCAAAAATTGCAATCATCAGCAAACTCTTTACCACAGTTTTTGCAGAACATAGTTATCACCTCATATTATAGCTTGTCTCTATAATTTTCCAGCATATGAAAAACACCGTTAACATAAACCTTATCATCAACAATCTGGTAAAGCATAACGTAATCATGTTTTCGCAAGGAAATTTTTCTATATCCCTTAGCTTTTAAATACCTATCATAACAAAACGCCATAGAGTCGGCTAAATATTCTAAGCTATTATACGTTTCCTCTATTTCATTTAATATTTCAATGGCAGCTTCCTCATTGTGTAATCTATATATAATATAATCTAATATATTCTCTACCTGCTGAGCAGCATTTTCTGTAACTATAACCTTATATGCCATATTTTGCCTTCAATCTGGCAATTGACTCTTGAGCATCCATAACCTTGCCTTCAGAAATTTGGCGCTCAGAAATTTCTAACTCTCTGTACATTTTTTCTCTATTCATACGCTGTTCATAAGTTTCAATGCTCATAATAACCATATCACCATAGCCATTTTTAGTAATGAATACCGGCTCATCAGTATTATGGCACATTTCAGATACTGCAGAAGTATTTTTCAATTCTTTGATTGGAATAATTTGCGGCATATCTATATCTCCTTTCATTTTATACCATAATTATACCATTATTATCCCCTAAAAGAAAAGTGTTGACTTGTAAATACATATCTACAATATTCTAAGATAAATGTCATATTTTGTGGTGTGGTCGGCTCTATGTCATATTTTGTGGTTTTTAAGAGCTTCACCATTTTATGGTTTTCTATACCATTTTTTGTGCTCACCGCTATACCGTATTTTGTGGTCAACGAATGTTGACCACTTTTTATTTATAAAAAATAAAACCTCCTGATTTAAAATGATAATACCCGAAAACCATTCTAAAAAAGGAGGTAAGACATCATGTCTTATGAAAAGTTTATCACAGATTTTTTGAACATTGAACCCCAAAGACTTCAAAAATGTATTTCATCTACTAGCGAAGATGGAGAAATTACAGTAAGGATACGCCTAAAACCTCAAAACGTAAATTGCCCCTACTGCAAGAATACTGCCAAAATCCATGGTTACTATACTAGAAAGCTTACTCATTCTACATTTGCTAACAGAAAATGCTTTATTGTTTACGAACAGCGCAGATATATCTGCAAAGAATGTGAATTCACATTTAACGAACAAAATCCTTTTATTCACACCAGAGAGCAGTTGACGTACGAAACTAAAATTAATATTCTCAAAGACCTCAAACATCCTGAAGAAACCTATACTAATGTCGCAAAGCGTTACAATGTATCTGTCAACAGAGTTATCCGGCTATTCGAAAACCATGTAAATATCCCTCGTAAAAAACTTCCTACAGTCCTTTCCATAGATGAACACTACTTCCCTTCTTCGGATTACAAAGCCAAGTATTGCTGTTTATTTATGGATTTCATCTCAGGAGAAATAATTGATGTGCTCCCTGACCGACGTAAAAATTATCTTATGAACTATTTTTCTACCATCCGCACTGAAACGCTCAATTATTCTACTCAAAGAAGCGAACTAAACAATGTCCATTTTATTTCAATAGATATGTATGAAGTTTATAGAGACATAGCAAAAATGTATTTTCCAAAGGCTATAGTTTGTGCCGATAGCTTTCATGTTCTAAAACACCTAACTGATGATTTCAACAAGGTACGCTTACGCTGCAGGAGATCTACAGAAAACACTACACTACAATATTGGCTAGTTAAACTGCGTTATATTTTTCAACATAATATGGACTTGGATAATCCACCCAGATACAACAAAGCAATGAATAGATATATGAATTTAAGAGATATTCGAGAGATGCTGTTCTATGAATTTCCTGATTTGAAGATAGCTTATGAGCTTAAAGAGTATTACGTTAACCTAAATGCTGCGTGCAAACTACAAGAAGCTGAAAAAGCCATAGATGAAGCAATAACCATATTTTCTAATTGTGGTATTCCTGAATATGATGAATTTTACAACTTATTGATAAACTGGAGAGACGAAGTTATAAATTCCTTCACCGAAATCAATGGCAGACGCATTAATAACAGTTACATGGAATCCAAGAACAGACTTGTCGAAAAACTCATATACAATGCTAGCGGGTTCCGTAACTTTAGCAGAACTCGCAACAGAATACTGTACTGTTTAAACAAGAAAGATAGATTTAAGATTTAAAAAAGAAGATGGTAGAACCGAAAAACGGTTCTACCATCTTAAAACCACAAAACGTGAAAGCAGTGACCACAAAATTTGACATAGCGAAACCACAAAAACGTGATAGCGACAACCACATAAATGGTAAAGCACTAACCATAAATTTTGACAGACACCCATATTCTACCCCCTATACTAAACAAGGCACACTGCTTGCGCAGTGTGCCTTTTGAATTTACAAGTATAAAATTATTCCTTAACCTGAGCAAAGGTATTGGTCAGTGCAGCAAAGTCCTCTAAGGAAAGAGTTTCTGCTCTGCGCTTTCCGTCTACACCAGCAAGCTCCAGCCATTTAGTTACCTGCTCGCCTTTAATGCCCATGTTCTTTAAGGAATTGCTAAGCATTTTACGGCGCAAAGAGAACGCTACCTTGACAACGCGGAAGAACAGGTTCTCGTCGCATACCTCAACAGGAGGAGTGCTGCGGCGTTTGCACACAATTACTGCTGAGTCTACAGACGGAGCGGGGATAAAGGAAGAGGGAGGTACGATAAACGCAATTTCCGGCTCAGTAAAGTATTGGATTGCTACGGACAATGCACCATAATCCTTACTACCGGGCTTTGCAGCCATACGCTCTGCTACCTCCTTCTGCACCATAACAACCAATCGTTCCATGGGCAGACGTTTTTCTAAAATAGCAAAAATAATGGGAGTAGTAATGTAGTATGGCAAATTAGCGCAGCATTTAAAACCAGGCTTTTGCACCTGCTCCATAATATCTACCTGCAGAATATCGCCATTAACGATGCGTACATTGTCATAGCCTTCCAAGGTAACGTCCAATACAGGCAAAAGTCTCTTATCCAGCTCTACAGCTACAACACTAGCACCACTTTCAGCCAAGCCTTGGGTAAGAGTACCAATACCAGGGCCAACCTCCAGAACGGTGTCCTCAGGAGTAAGCTCTGCAGCCTCTACAATACGGCGAACTACACTTTCATCTATCAAAAAATTCTGTCCCAGCTTCTTATCTGCACGCAGCTTAAAGCGATGCAAAATATGATTAGTAACCTGTGGGGAAGCAATAATTGGTTTATTCACTTACTTTTCTCCTATCAATTACAGCCAGCGCCGCCATAAATTCCTCACGGGTGACGCCATAATGATTAAGTCTTTCTAAAAATCTTTTAGCATTGCCATAGCCAATACCCAGCTCCGCACCAAGAGCATCTCTGCGCTCTGCTGCATCTGTACAGCCATTCAAGCCATATTCAAACAAATCCATATGAGTAAACTCCACCTCCGGCTTATACTCATGGTGGCGCACCTTAGCTAGTGCTGCCAAAATAGCCTCTGGCTTGGCCTGCTCCACGCCAACATCATTATTAGCAGTAGCCTGAATCTTAGGAATAAAGGCTTGACCAGCATCAGGAAAGCGCTCTGTCAAAAAACGGCGGATTCTTTCGCCTGCACCATCAGGGTCTGTCAAAATAATAATGCCACGCTTTTTATAAGCAGCCTCTATTTGCCTTAATGTGTAGGGAGCCAATGTAAAGCCGCCAGTTTCAATAGTATCAGCCTCCAAAGCCTTACTAATGGCCACAGTATCCATCTTTCCCTCTACAACAAGTACTTCTTTTAACATAATTAATCCTCTAAAATATAAACCTCTACATTACGTCTGCCAAAATGAATAGCAGCGTTATAGTCATCATAGAATAAATCTATACGATTACCAATAATATAGCCACCTGTATCACCAGCCATAGCAATACCATAGCCAGGAATATACATCTTAGTATAGAGCGGAATAACTCTTGGGTCAACAGCAACTATACCAACATAGGGCACCAAACCAGTAGCAGTACGATTGCCAGTTGCTACATAGGCAGAGGCTTCCGCAATAATTTTCTTTTTATAACGCTTGTAACCATCAGGAGTTTTTACACTCATAGCCATGCCCTTTAAAACAACCTTAGGCTCAGGCTGCTGCAAAACCTCACGTCCAAGCTCGGTAAAGGAATGAGAACCATCCTTATTTGTTATCTTTTTAGAGATAACCTTGCTCTTACCTACTGCACCACGGTGCTTAATCAAATCCTCACCATATTTACGATTATAATCCTCAATATATTCGGTGGGAATTTCTATAGGTGCTTCACCAAAGTGCAGCTCTTCTCCCTTATTAAGCACATAAATCTTCATACCGTCTGTAATAGATGTTGATGCATTAGGATAAATTCCCTTTTTCTTGAAGGAAATACCCAAATCCTTAAGGACCTGGCCTACATTATTCTTACTAGAGTAACAAACCTCTTCCTTGCCATTACGGACAATAGTAATTTCCTTAGCACGTACTACCTTGATAATGCTTCCATCACGCAGACGACTAGACGAACCATCCAATCTCCAACTATCACCATGTCCCAAATCAACACCTGCACTTTGCAGAACAAGTGCAGGATCGGTTTCGTTAGTAATCAGCTCTTTCTTTTGTCCATCATATTCAACAGTTACCTTGCGTGTAACATCAAAACCAGTCAAAAGACAGGCAATCATAACAACAACCAATCCCAAGATTAAACATTTTAAATGATTTTTATTCATAGGTTTATACATGAAATATCCTCCTTAATCTGTAATATTTTATCACAAACTAGCAAAAATCGTCAAATTCACGACTTTTACGGACACTCATATATATCTATAATATTTAATTTATAATCTACAAGTAAAAAAGCCGCTAAGCGGCTTTCTTATTTATAAAACTTTTCTACCTGTTCCGTATAGGAACCATCAGCCTTATACATAATAAGCGGAGGCAATACATCAAGTCCATAGCTGCCACCCTTAACCATTTCCATAAGAAAAATCCAGGCTGGCTTACCAATTGATGAGTGTACCCATTGCAATCGCTTAGGCTGCAAACCATATTTCAATGCCAGCTCAATGCTTTCTACAAAACGCTCTGGTAGCTGCACCAACGCAAAGCGTCCACGATAGCGAACTGCATAGGCTGCAGCCTTGAAGAAATCCTCTAAATTGGCAGATACCTCATGACAGGCAGCAGTACCTATTTGGCGCACATTGCCACTGTTACGATAAGGAGGGTTTGCAGCCACAAGGTCCATGCTCTCTGGAGCAAAAAGCTCCTTGTAGTTGCGAATATCTCCGTCAATAATATTAAACTTTTCCTCTAAGCCATTATCAGCTACGCTGCGACGTAAAAGCTCGGTAATGCGTGGATTAACATCCAATGCTGTTACATGACCAGCGCCACGGCTTTCTAAAAGCATGCTAATAGCACCAGTACCACAGCCCAGCTCCAGCACCTTTGCCTGACGCACAACATGAGGAAAATTGCCTAAAAACACTGCGTCCGTAGTAAAGCAAAATTCCTTAGAGTCCTGCCAGATTTTATACTGGCAGCCCGGAACATAATCACAGCGAACGCTGTCTTCATTACACATTATCAGCCTGGGATGCATCTACAATTTCATCCCACTCCACTTGGATAATATTGTCAGGAGCAAGCTGTACTGAGGCAGTACGTTGACCACGGCTAATACCTACAACCTTGCCTTCACCCATGGAGGTTACCACAGTAGCGCCCATCTTAGGAATTTCTACACGCTCACGACGGTGGTTATTGCCACAGCCCTTGCAATACATATGGTTTTCGTACTTTAAGCAACACATCAGTCTGCCACAAATACCAGAAATCTTAGTAGGATTCAAGGACAGATTTTGGTCCTTAGCCATACGGATGGAAACAGGCTCAAAATCGCCCAAGAAGGTAGCACAGCACAACGGACGGCCGCAGCTGCCAATACCACCCAGCATTTTAGCCTCATCACGCACACCAATTTGACGCAGCTCAATACGAGTACGGAACACAGAAGCCAAATCCTTTACCAGTTCACGGAAGTCAATACGACCATCTGCAGTAAAGTAGAAAATAATTTTATTTACATCAAAGGTAAATTCAACGTCAATCAAACGCATAGGAAGGCCATGATTTTTTATCTTACGCAGGCAAATATTGAAGGCCTCTTTTTCACGAACCTTATTTTCCACAAGCTTATCATCGTCAGCAGCAGTGGCCTTACGCATAACAGGCTTTAAAGGAGAAACAATATCCTTTTCTTCAACCTGACGCGGACCAATTACGACCTCACCATATTCTACGCCACGAGCAGTTTCTACAATAGCAAAATCACCCTTAGCTACGCCGGTGTTTGCCGGATCAAAATAATATATCTTACATGCCTTTTTAAATCTGATACCTACAACTGTCGGCATTTTCATCACTCCTTATATATTAAATCTATTTTAAGAGCCAAGGACTCTTGTGCCAGCTTTACGCCAACACTACCATCCAGAGCTTCATAAATCTCACTAACAATTGTCATAGCCTGCTTAATATTGGGTACCTTCCACCCACTGACAAGCTGGTGCAGGCTGTCCTCTATATCACAATTATATAAATCTATTTTAGCATCTACTGCGATAATCAGCAAATCTCTAAGTACAAGCTGAAGCAGCTTTACAAATAGGAGAGCCTGACTTCTTTCATATTTTTCTACCCAGGGACGTCCAACAACATAATCCATAGGCATTCTTAAGGGCAGTGCTTCCAAAAAAGCTACTACCTGCTGACGCACCTCAAATACCTGCTGATCTAAAAGCCTTAGCGCCGCTCCTAAGGAACCCTCACTAATTCTTGCCAATGCCAACGCCTTATCCTTCGGAACATTACGCTCTAATAAAGCCTTATATACTAACTCCTCTGGAATAGGCTGAAAACGCACCTTTACCACACGAGATAGAATTGTAGGCAACAGTTTTTCCTCTGACTCAGCAAGTAAAATTATTACCATTGCCGCTGGCGGCTCCTCTAATAATTTCAAAAAACTATTAGCAGCATAAACAGTCATAGAATCTAACCCGTCAATAATGCAAACTCTATTTTTAGCCTGCACAGGAGCAAAAGCTGACTTATTTATTAATTCACGCACAGGATCAATACCAATATCCTTAATACGCCCTGTCTTGGAATCCTTTTCCTGCTCTAGCAGAATAAAATCAGGATGGCTTAAATTTCCGTCCTCCAAATTCATTAGGCGACAGGATTCACAATGGTCCGCGCCTGTTCCGCTTTCACACAAAAGCGTCTTAGCAAATTCTAATGCCAAGCGTTTTTTACCCAATCCGCTAGCACCAAGGAACAATAGTGCATGAGGCCTTTCCTGAGCATGAAGGTAGTTACTTAAAAAGCTTTTTACGCCATCATGACCAAGAACATCATTCCACATCTTACTGCTTCCTCTCCAAAAACTCTTCAATAACAGCCATAATAGCATTGTTAACCTGCTCTTCGCTGCCCTCTGCATTAATGATACGCATCCGCTCCGGCTCCGCCTCCGCTAATTTGCTGAAGGCATCACGCAGCTTATATTGCAGCTCCAAGCCCTGCTCCTCATAACGGTCAGTTACACCTCTGGCATCACGGCGCTTGACCAAAATCTGAGGGTCACCATCTAAAACAATAGTAATGTCTGGCGCAAGTCCCTCTGTAGCAAAGGCGTTTAACTGACGTAGCGGCTTAAGCTCCTCTAAGCTTTTCCCTGCAGCTAAGCCCTGATATGCCAAGGTGGAATCGCTAAAACGGTCACATAAAACTATCTTACCAGACTCCAAAGCAGGACGTAGCAGCTTATCTACATGCTCGCTTCTTGCTGCTAAATACAGCAATGTTTGAGTAGTATTATTCAAGGGTAGCGTAGCATCAAGAACCAAGGCTCTAACCTTTTCTGCCAGCTCTGTGCCACCAGGCTCGCGGCTTTCTACAACCTCATAGCCCTTTTGACGTAAAAGCTGTGCCGCCTTATGTAGCTGAGTGGTTTTTCCAGCACCATCCAGTCCTTCTAAGGTAATAAATAACCCCTTCATATTTGTTACCCCCTAAAATCCTTTAACACGCGTATATTGGTCAAAGAAGCATCTGCAGGACCACTTACGGGCAGTCCCAATGCCCTCTGTCTTTGACAATATGCCACAATATCATCTGTTATGCGTTCACCAGGCAGCAACACTGGTATTCCTGGTGGATAAAAGCTAACCTGCTCCGCACAAACTTTTCCTACTGCTTCAGCTAATGGCAAGCTTTCCTTAGTACTATTAAATACATCACGCAAGGACATTACAGCCTCAGTCTTGGGCGCCTTCATGGCCTTAGCATGTTCCTGACAAGGCCTTTTGTGCTGCTCCATATACAGCAAGGCCTGACGAATTCGCTCTAAGCCTTCAGCAAAGCCCTTATCCATATCTGCATAGGTAACTAAAAACAATACGTTTTCAGCATCCACCAGCTCTACTGCCACCTTATGGCTGCGAAAAATTTCGCCGGCCTCTACGCCGCTGATGCCCCAATTAGCAAAATTAACAGTAACCTTAGTCATATCAAGTGCAAGGTCACCACAATCCTGCTGCTCCATAACACGCAGTCCTGCAAATTCCTTACACAAATTACGCAGTCGTAACGCCGCCTCACAGGCCAGCTCACTCATAACAGCTCCATGAGCCTGTAGCTGTGCTCTAGCAGCATCCAAGGACGCCATCAAAAAGTAGTTAGGACTAGTGGTAGTCAATATACTCATTACATCCGCAGCACGCTGCAAATCAAGGCGTTGCCCCATAAAATGCACCATACTGCACTGAGTCATAGCACCAACAATTTTATGAGTGCTTTGAGCGCAGGCATCAGCTCCCTGCTGCAAAGCTGACTTAGGCAAAAGGTCACTAAAGCCTAAGTGAGGACCATGAGCCTCATCCACTAAAAGCACCACACCTCTAGCATGACAAATATCTGCAATCTGCTCAACCTTAGCTGCTATGCCATAATAATTGGGGCTGGTCAAAAGCACAGCTTTAATAGCATTATCAGACTCCAATGCGGCCTTTACAGCCTCAGGCGTTACCTGCGTTTGCATGCCAAAGCCTTCGTCAAACTCTGGCTCCAGATACACAGCATCGATACCACCTAAGACAAGACCGCCGGCCACACTACGATGAGCATTGCGAGGCAAAAGCAGCTTTTCACCAGGCTTAAGCGCCGTCATCAGCATAGCGTGAATAGCCTGGCTAGTACCATTTACTGCCCAAAAGCCCGCATCACTGCCATAAGTCTGCGCCGCCAGTTCCTGCGCCTCTTTAATATACATGGTTGGCTCGTGAATATCGTCCAATTCACTCATCAACGACACATCCATAGGAATTGCAGGCTCCAGCTCACTGCGCAGTGCCTGCGCCATACCTCGGCCTCCCTTATGACCAGGAGTGTGCAGGGGATAAATATTTTCATCCTTATATTTAAGCATAACTTTCATTAAAGGCATATGTAAATCATTTTGATTTACACTGTCTAAAAGCTCCTGCCAATTCTTATCCATAATAAGCCTCCAAAAATAAACTTATCATTTAAGTGATAAAAGGAAAACACAGTATTTTTATAGCGTTTTCTTTAGTATTTTACTACATTTTCGCACATTTTTGCACTACTTGCAGGAATTACACAAAAAAATAGTATCAAAACAGTATCACGCAGGAGCAAGAAAACCTTTTATCCTGCAACGCCTTCTAAGCCGTTTAAAATGGCAATGCATAGAAACATACCAACCCAGTTATAAAAAACGCTAGGAATCGAAATGTGGCGGTGATACGACTATAAAGTTACTGAAAAATCCTAAGATTTTTTTGTAAGAAAACGAGAGAGTAAAAAGCTAACGTGAAAACAGTTAAGAAATGTTAAGAAATACTAAGAAATGCTAAGGTTAAAATTACATACGCCGTTCATCAGCGCCAAAAAGAAAAGAGCCGCACGCCCAGGACGGCGCACAGCTCAAAATCTTAATCACGTTCAAAAAACGCTTTCAATATTTCCTTGTCAGTCATATTATAGAACTCTGCCAGCTTTTGGCAATCCTCAATAGATAAATGACTGCCGTTATCAGCTGGGGACATTCTGCGTGTAAGCGTTGAATAAGTGCAGCCTAGCATTTCCGCTGCCTTCCTCATAGTGCTGTTTCTGTCTGCAATGATGTATTGCATATAATTTTTGTCCATATTTACGCCACCTTTCATATTCTGCATAAATCTTGTATAAATTACTGCTATTATTCTATGTATAATCTATGCATATATAGCCGTATTTATGCAACATTATGCACGTTATACGCCTATTTTATGCTGAAAATAATAGAAAAATAATAATTTACGTCCGATAATGTACATTATGTTAAACTTCTATTGCTTTATAACAATAGCACATTGCTAATTAAAGCAACGTGCTATACTGTTATTATATCGTTATCGTAATATATAGTCAATAGTTTGACAGCCTTTTACACTGCAATGCCTTCCCTTGCTGCAGAACTGCCAACGGGTCCTTCCTAGGGGTGGGGTGCTTTGCGATGGTCGGGCACACTGCGTGTACTCTAATGTCCTAATAGGCGGAAAACGCTTATTAAATAGATGTTAGGCTTTTCCCTTATGCATAATGACAACAACACTCTAACAGCCTTCTAGAACGGCTTTAGAGTGTTGATAATGTTGGTCAATAGTATTTCACTAGCAACGTATTAAAAACGCCCTCAAGCGAAATTACAGCGTATACCGAGCAATAGAAAAGACTCTGCACTAAGAAAAGTACAGAGTCTTTTGCTACAACGCCTATTATTCCTTGTTTGATGTTCCGTCCTCTATTTGTCTTTGTTCCTCTAAAAACTCTGCAAATAGCTGTACAAGTTTAATATCTGAACAGTCGTAAGAGTCAATATTTTTATTATTTAAAAAAACTTTGAAGGCAATACATAGCATTTCATTAGACTTTTTTGCTATTGACTGCTTAACTATAGCATTTGACACCTTTTCAACAGCGGAAGCCAAAGGGAATATATCTGAAACTGAAACGTCTAAAGCTGCCGCTATTTTTTGCAACGCATATATACTAGGGGACATTTCCCCACGCTCGTATTTTATTATTGAATTACTAGAAATACCAGCTTTTTCAGCTAGTTGCTTTTGTGTATATCCTTGTTGTTTACGAAATTTCTTTATTAAATTTCCTGCTGCAATCTGCATAAAATCACCTACTTTAAACTTATAATATCTGAAAAACACATATATATCAATATTAAGTATTGAAATACACATAACAATGTGTTATAATCATCAAAAATACATATAATTATGTGTATTTTTGACATTCACCCACTAACTAAATAACATAGAAAGGAGTTGAACAAACTATGACAATGGGCAGAAAATTAAAGGTTGCACGTGTGACACTGGGACTTAAGCAAAAAGAGCTTGCCAAAAAAGTCGGTGTATCAGCGCACTATATGGCAGCATTAGAAAATGACAGAGCCGCCAACCCTAGCAGAGAGCTTATGCAACGCCTTGCAGACATTCTGCAGACCACACCGCAAGCGTTATTTTTTGAATAAGGAGAATGAACAATGAAACAGAATCAAAAATTTAATTTTGGAAACTATGCAGTAAACCTGCAATGCAGCAAGGAAGAAGAAAAGGCTATAGGCGAATTGGTAGAGTTTTTCGCTTGCTTAATGTATGATGAAAAATCCATTGACAATATTATGGATGAAGTATTCAACCTGGTAAGAGTAAGCAAAAGAAGCGGCTTTATGCAAGGCGCTGAAATGATGTTAAAAATGCAAAATGACGGACTGTTAGAGGATAAAGAGCAATGAACAAGCACTGTGATGTTTTAAATGCAGCAACTACAGAAAGAGAAGAAGCGGCCATTGGACATATCGAAAGAATGTTGAAACGTCTGCTGCCTAATGCCGAACTTGCCGAAGCTGTTATGTTTAATATCAAATGTACAACGGCTTTGAGTAAAACAGAAGGTTTTGGGCAAGGCTTTGAAGCTGCTTTTAAAATGGTTGATGAAAAACTATTTAAAGAAAAAGACGAATTTTAAAGTAAGGGGTATGTGTAATGCAGGAATCAATGATTTATACAGTAAAGGATATTGCACAAATGCTGCAATGCAGCCATAGCAAGGCCTATATCATTATCAAGGAATTAAATAAAGAGCTTGCAGAAATGGGAAAATTAACCATAAGCGGCAAAATCAATAAGCGTTTTTTTGACAAGAAAATGGAGGTATAGACCATGCAAAAAACTAGAACAGTGCAGCGGTTTAATTATGCTAAAGCTGCTTTTATGGTGTATGTGTTTGCAATGCTGGCTTTCATCATCACCAACGCAGTTATGAAAATCTTATATCTAAAGGGGTGCGGATATTGAGCGACACGGAAGAAACATTTGATACTATCCGAAAAATCTTTGATATTATAGGCAAACAAACAGTAATTCCTTTCAATACTACATTGCAAGAAATGAAAATCGTATTTGCCGTTATTGAAGCGTACAGCAAAGTTGAAATAAATAGAGATGCTGAAAATTTTTGGCGGTGCTGGTATGCTATGCAGTATGGATATGTTTTAGGTATTAGAGCAGAGCGCCGCCGCAAAAATGAAAAAGCCGCCCAACGCTGCAACGCTGGACGGCAAGCCGTAAAACCTTCCACAGTTTAAAAGGCTTTAAGTGATTATAGCATATAAAGGCAGTTAATAAAAGTTAATAACTTTATTAGCTGCCTTATTTTCATAAATAAAGGGGTGAACACATTGAAGG
>Bissell_p2__coassemble_335_pt1 | contig 46144 bp, 37 predicted proteins | sample Bissell_p2__metabat2_low_PE_006 | metagenome-assembled genome bin Bissell_p2 | reverse complement strand
GTCTCTGCAGCATACTCTATAGCATTGTTTTGGTAAAAGGTTAGAGTGGACATGGTAATCTCCTTAAACAATCTAAAACACTTACCCTCTTGGTCGCCATCCAGTTATAAAGCCATTAAAAGCAGCACTGTTGTACATATCAAACAGTCTATTATCGTTATAGCCTTCAAAATCTAGCTTAAACTCTTCCAAAAGCATGGGCCTTCTAATAAGCTCTTGGTTTTGCTTGATTACGGCATCAACATATACCTTTTCCGTCAGCTTATCACTTTTACTAGTGTTGCAGTGCTTGCAGGCGGGCACAAAATTCCACGCCTTATCATCCTTAACAAATGACCAAGGGATGAAATGGTCCACATCGCAATTACTTCGCAACTCTTTGCCACAATAGAAACAGGTATGCTGGTTAAGACCATCCATCAACATTTTTCTATATCTACTCAAATCCATTCTTTGAGAAGAATCATCCAAGCACGAGGCAATATTATATGCTACATCCTTGCCATTAATACCTTCCATGTACTTAATCCATTCAAAGTAATTAAGCTTACCTATCATATAAGCATATTTAACCAAGAAAATGTACGCACTATAGTTAAACTTAATCTTAGTTTTCCGCTTATCAAAGCCATAAACGATACCACGCAAATCTGCACACAATGCACCTACAACATATTTGCTGCATTCTGTTACTACACAACGTACCAACAGCTGCTTTTCTGCCTCTGGCAGCCATTCATAGCGCATATCATCACATGCATTACTGCGCTTTCTAGTTTCCTCAATTAAATTACCTATAGCAGATTTTTTGCCTCGTTGAATCTGATTCAGATGATGCTTTACGATAAGGTTCCAATAAATCTCAGCGAAGCGTGAAAAAATATCAAGCATAGATATTTCTAGATTTTCATTTACGTTGTATATATTATCTAAAATTGACTTCAAAAAACAAAATTTATAGCTTGTAGTATTTTTGCTTCTAGGACTGAGAACATTATTGATAGCGCCCCACAGCTCGTCCTCAGAATAAAATTTATCATTAATTTCATATTCCTTTAAAGCCCAACCAGCTGTAAGCACTTTACTCACTCCCTTCCTAAGCAAATTGTATAACTAATATATTCCCCACAGACCGATTAAATCCTGCATATAAAACCTCTTTTTCATTATATATGCAATTATACAATATGAAACAGACAAATTCTGACACTTAATTCATTGCTCTCATATAATTTAATCATATTTCAAAAAACTGAGCCTCTCTTACAAAAAACTCAGGTTTTATATTTTACTTATAAACAAAATATCACATCAATCTCTATCTCATCGCCATGCACATAATGCCACGTTCGTTTTTAACAAGATAAAAATCGAAGCTGTCGCCTACGTGCAAACCAAAATCGTACTCTGGTTCATTAAGAAGCGTTCCTGTCAAATTCATCTCACCTATGCCTTCAACACGCACATAGCAGCCTTCTATATGGTCATCTCCATGGACGAGATATACCAATACATCGTCAGGATATTCCTCATGCCTGCACGGGTCCAGGTTAACCAATTGCCGTGCTTTAGCAACATTCTCACTGTGAGCATAGCCAATTACCACACGCTCTACCTTGTCCGCATAAGCCTTTAATGGTGGCAATACGCTCGGCAGCAGCAGCGCCTCTGCCTCGGCTACAGTTGCATACCTTAGCATAATAGATATATCATCATTGCCAGCATAAAAATCAAGTGCTTCACCATCTCGTTTTGCCAGCGCCAGCACCTCATAGGTAAGTCCAGCCTCATGGTCCACATAGCAAAAGGCCAATACGCCCGTTGCCTCTTCACCACCTGCAAAATACTGTGCTAAAACATCCAGCTTGTCCTTATACTCTATATACACATATTGCTGATATAGCTTGCGAAAGCCCATTTCTCTAATTATTTCCATATCCGTCTCCTCATATAAAAAGTCTTATCTTGAATAATTCTCCGCAAACAAAATAACTCCTGCCAGAAACACTAACTCAGTGCTCTAGCAGGAGTTTATTATAAATCAAACAAAAAACAGCTTTTTCAGCAGCTCTGCATATTCCTGATACTGACGCTCTGTATCTCTGTGGAATTCAAAATCCTTCATTTCGTCAAGCAACAATTTGTAATAAACCGCCTGATACTCCTTAGGAACATACATCCTGCTCCACAAATCATGGTCATTCTTTAAATCATTATAAATGCAACGCAGCTCGTCCAACGCCTTGACCATTGCCAATAGCTTAATACGGTCATCATAAATCTGCCTAAGGTTGTATACCTGCTTCAGCTTGCTGCTCAACCATGGCATATTATCATACTTAGGCTGACTGTTGGCAACCCTTGCCGTACCAATGCCAAATTTTTCAACCAAGGTATCCACATCTGTTAAGCTGTCCTCCAAGGCATCATGAAGCAGCGCTGCCAACAGCATATCCGTACCAAAGCCCATAAAGCGCGTATCATTGATTTGCGCCAGGGCCTGCACAATGTAGGGATGATTATTAGTAGGCTGAACCATATCCTTATACAGCTCCATAGCATAGCTTAGGCCTTTATACAGCTTATCCTCATCAATACTGCTTTCTATGGGTTTTCTGCCTTTTTCATCAAAGCGTTCATAGCTATTACTATATTCCTCACTTCTCTTTTCTGTACCACAAATTAACATTACTCTAAGTCCGGAAAAAGGATGTGCATCACACCATTCACACAGCGCCTTAATAGCAATACCACGTGCCTTATCCTCAGGATATCCGCCCACAATTCCCATATTAGGTACTGCAATTTCATTATATCCATTTGCCAATGCCTGATTATAAATATTCCAATAGCACTCGTATAAGCGCTTGTAGTCACCACGTCTAGCACTATAAACAGGCTATATTTATCTCATAAATATTATAAACCTCATGCTTGAAACAGTATTTGATAATGCTATCAAACCTATTATTAGGGACCAAGGCAAAGCCTGCATACTGCAATAGCTCCTCTGCTTCATCAAGGCTTAGCTTTAAAGCAATAGCCAAAGCAATTACCGTATTCTTGCTAGGCTTGTAATTCTTTTTACGTAATTTTGAAAATAGCTTACGGTCGATATTAGCGTTTTTATATACCTCAACATCATCCATGCCACGCTCATTTATCAGCTGAAAAAGCTTTTCGGAAAAGCTTACAGGCTCTGTTTTTTTTAATAGTCTGGTCAGCGCCTCATCAAGCTCAATACCACTAATTTTCTTTTTGGCATCGGCTTTAGGAGCAGCGCTAAATCTGCTTTTCTTTTCACGAACATCATCGTATTCTAATGAACAGCATAGCTTCTCTTGATAATCATTATGAGGCCTTCTATTTTCTTTATAGCCTTTGTCTATAAATTTTTCAAAGCACTCAAATTCCTCATAAAAATACTCGTCCTTTATATCGCTTTCATCCAGCATGCTTTCTATGTCTGCAAACAGCTTACCAGCCACAGTAAAGGAAGCTTTGTCGTATACTACTAAGTAGACCATAATGTCAAAATTAGCTAAATATGAGGTAATAACCTCTGTAGCCAGCTGCAAAGATAGTCCCTTAGGATAAGCATTGTTACCAGTTGCTAAAAGTGGCATAGCTATGCTTTGGCAATTATAAGTAATCGCCAACTGTATAATTTTTTCGTAGCAGCTGCGCAAAAGCTCAGCCTCGCCATTATCACCACCTCGCCAGCAAGGTGTCACCGCATGAAAAATATATTTAGCCTTCAAAGCAAAGGCTGGCGTAGCCACTACATCACCGTAGGGAATCTCACCAATTTTTTGGCGTTCACCCAAAAGCTGCCCAAAGCCCGCTGCCTCATAAATAGTTGAATCAACACCACTGCCAACAATAGGAAAATAATTGGCAGTATTTACAATAGCATCAGCCTCCATATTAACAATATTATTGCGTACTATCTTTAACGGCATTGGCAACTACCTCCCCAAACTCATTACTTAACAGTCTTTTCCAAATTCACAGCCACACTCATTACATCTATATTCTGGGTCATTCCCACTTATACAGCAGCCACCACAAACAATTTTGCCAGCCTTTAAATCTGCCTGCAGCTTGTAATCATTAAAATCAGGCATACCATACAAAATCTCTGCCACATTATTGCTACCACATTTAGGACATTTATGTAATTTATGTCTGCTCATAAGCACCTCTCCTATAGCCACCATGTATTCCTCCATGCAGCTCCCACACTGCCAAAAGGACATCCCACATTAAATATTTCTTCAACCTACATACCTATTATATAAAATACTTCTTCTGCGTTGGTCGCTACCAAGGCGACATTTATTCTAATGAAGCTCCACCTATACCATCAATAACTTATCGCCCATAACCAACTACAAATATACTAATTTTCCAAAAACATAAGGAGAAGCACGCTCAATCCTCGTACTCCTCCTTTTCCTTAACATCACTAATATTTATAAAATATCTTTATTGCTGCTTTTCCGCCTCCAGCTCTGCTAGCTTTTGGAAATAATCCTCAGGCTTCCAGCCCTTTTCAATCAGCTTTTTCAGTAGCTTGCCTGTGTTATTGGCATCATCAAAGGCAGTATGCCACAAGCCTGCAGTGTCTACCTCCTGCTCCTCAGTAGCAGCCTTAAGACCAGTGGTGTAGTTATGATCATGCATCAGCTTATAAGCATAAGCTAAATCAAGATAATCTTCCTTAAGAATAGGATTATCAATCTTGTAGCGTTGGCAGGCAGTATCAATTACCTTGTAGTCGCTATCGCCCCAGGCAACAAAATATGTTTCGCCAGGAACGTACATATCTGCCATCTTTTTTACCATCTCAGGATATTCAATAGCGGCTTTCATATCCTTATCGGTAATCATACAAAACGCCAAAGAATCCTTAGCCTGCTTAGGGAAGAATTTGGGCTTTACAAAGCTTTGATAGCGTCCTTCTTCAGCAAAGGTATCACCATTAAGCAGCACAGCACCAATTTCTATAATCTCAGAAAAATAACCGCTAGGTCTGCCAACCGGTCTTGTATAAGTAGTGAATTCAAAGTCTACAACTAAAAATTTTCTCAAAATATGTACCTCCCACCTAAAAACAATCATTATTCTACAAATCACTCTCAGCGCAATCCGCAAAAATTCTTATGGCTATACAGTCTCTTACACCATATTTTAGCATATTTTCACAAGTATTATAAAGCATATATGGAGAAGCACAGCTCACTTCTCCATAATTTTTCAGTCTTATTTAGAACTAATAAAGGGCAGATTGTCGCCACTATAGTATTGAGGAAGCTTGCCATCCCATTTATCAATAGCTTTTTCGCGCAATACAAGCTCATTTAAGGATTTTTGCTTCTTCAGCTGAGCCTCTGCCTCTAAGGTAACACGTTCCAAGTCATACTTAGCCTTTAACGCACCCTGCTCCGCTACCTTTTTAGCTTCAATAGCTTTATTGTATTCATCACTAAAATCATGCTCAGTCAGGCTAAGAGATTTGACAACTACACCAGTTCCCTCCATACGCTGAACAAATTCCTCACGAATTTTATTACTGATTTCAGTTCTTTTCTCAACAAACTGCTCGATAGGATAGGCAGCAATAACACTGTTAGTAATTTCTGCCAAAGCAGGACGAATCAAAATATCTGCATATTTAGTACCATAGGTTTGATAAACCTTGCCTACGCTTTCAGGATTAAGTGCATATACCAAGCTTTCTTCAACAGAAATGCTTTGAATATCACTACTAGAAACCTCTAGCTTAAGTGTAAACTTATCATCACGAATACTCATCGGTACAACCTTTTCCATAAAAGGAATTTTAAAATTCAAACCTTCATTCATAATACCAGTAAACTTTCCTAAACGCAGTACTACACCACGCTCGCCAGTTTCAATAATATGGTAACTAGAATATACTAGGCTAAAAGCTGCTAAAAGCATTAATACCATAATTCCACTAACATTAAATTTTAGCCTTTCCTTAATATTGTTCATAAAATTACCCTCCTTTGCAAAATGTATAGGAATATTTAATGTATTTCTACTATATATTATATATTCTTTTTAAAAAGCTGTACATCAATGCTTTCCACATTTGCACGATATTGCTTTACCGCCCAACGAACAAAATCATACTCATCATTTGTCAGCCTCATAGAACGCATCTTACTGGTTGGCCCCAGCTTAGGACGGCCTACGCCTGCTCTTTTTTCACCCACATGGCTATTATCCACATCAGAAGCCTTTGCCATATACACGTTATTGTTCAACATAATTTTCAACCCCCTATCAAAGCATCCATCACCCCATAGGTAGGAAAGGCTATTTCCCACAATAAGCCTTTCCCACCATAGCATGTTGTTTAGTTGAGTCTTTCACTCCACTGTTAGCAGTATAGCAGACTAATATGACAGTTTATGTCACTTTGCACTACACGAAAAGAATTTAATTGCAAAAAATTATGTACTTTTACCATTGCAGATTATCTTTTTCTATTAGTTAAACTGCTCTTTGGTATTATCCTTTTTCTAGTTGTCAGGTAGCTCCTTACCGCAAGCAATAGCCTTGGCAACCTCCAAAACCATTGCACAACTAACGTCCTTAAGGGTATAAGAGCAGCTTCAATAGCTTCAAAGCCAATATTCTTTAACATTCCAAACAACTCTTTCTCGGATTGCAACTTTACATATTTATTTTATTATAACTACATCTCCCTATTTGGCAAAATCCCTGCAAAGCAATTCTATTCTTGAATATAGAAATATTTCCTGATTAAATTTCAGCACTTTCTCTTTACGACTGTCGATATGCTCTTAATTCTGCATATTTGCTCCATACATTGAGCCTGCTTAATCAAACATCTTTAAAGATATATATATCTTATGATACGTCTAAAATTAAAGGCTGTTGTACGTTTAGCATACAACAGCCTTTTTACTGCTTTAATATAAAATTATGATAGCCAATTGTTTTCAGCTGTTACTACGGTGCTAGCATCTGTATAATTCGTGCTAGTTTGCTCTTCCTTATCATCTTCAGACATCCAATAGCTGGTCATCTGCCAGTCCTTGTCCAAAAATAACTGGAAGCTTCTTTCGCTACCATCTATAGCATAGCCCAGGCCTACTGAATAATCAAGATTTACAATAACTGCCTCCAAAACACCCTTGCCTTCGCCTTCAGGAGCTTCTGCCTCCAACCAGCAGCCACTGTCTAGCTTGGCTTTAAGTGCCTCCAGCCAAGAATAATTAAGCTTAGATAAGCCAGCCTGATTCATTCTAAATACCATAAGGGGATTACGCTGTCCAATACTATAATTGCCACTGCAAGCCGGATTATCTGCCTCCCAATTTTCTAAGGCAAATAATTTCTTAAACCTGCTTAATCCATCCTCATTAATTCTGATACAAGAAATAGATTGCTGCTTTTCATCAGCATCCTCGTCCAGGCCTTCCTGCAGTCTACTGTCTGCATCTGGATTGATCCAATGATATTCCATTTGCTCAATGGTAGCATCTTCCAAAATTTCTTTACGCATTGTTAAGAACTCATGGTCATTAGGCACCAAGCGCAGTCCCTGCTCAGCGGCCTCCAAAGCGCCTTCCTTATCGCCAAAATAACTGCGCAATTTACCTACCTGCAGCCAATTCCAAGGATAGTCTGGCTCTTCTACAGCGCCAAGCTCTGCATATTTGTGGGCCATTTCCAGCTTGCCACAATACATAAGTGCCACAGAATAGCGATAATACCAGGTAGCACAGCCACTGGCGTTCTTTTCTGAATCTGGCATCCACTTTAAGGTTTTCCAATAAAAATCATAGCGGTCAATATTGTTGTAGGCATAAGCATACCATAAAGCCAGCTGTAAGTCTTCCCTAGCCTGACGTTCCGTAAAGCGTCCTTCATTAATGCCAGCAGCAACAAAATCATCTAAATAACTTACCATTTTATAAAAATAGCCAGAACCATCATCCATAAAGCTTTCTATCATCTCTATGTCCTCTGCAGACAAAATAGAGCCAGTAGCTTCATTTATAGCTGCAGGAAGCACAGCGCCCTCCCACAAATTTATTACTTCACTGTCTCGCTTAAAGCCATAAAAATCAACCTTAGCAGATTTATTATTCTTGAAAAATTCATCAACAGTATCTACAAATGTTGGTAAATCCCAGGCAATTACATCTACATAGCCACAATGCTTACCCACCGCATCACCTATATATGTATATACATCAGAGCCTGCATATTTTTCTAAATATTTTCCCAGCTCCTGATTAAAGGCTATAACCTTCTCCGTTCTATCTTCGCCTACAAATTCTTCTAGAGAGTAGCAAACAAAGCCAGCTATAGCTCCATCTGCATATAGCTCATCAAATCCGTTGGTAGTGCCATCCAAATATTCATTAAACAATGATGGACATAAGGTAAATCCCTTTAAAATATCCAAATGTACTTCAAAAGCATCATCATTTTCCTTACGACCATAGGATATACCGCACTCAAGGTATTCTTCAGCACTAATATTAAGGTCACAATTCATATTTTCCATCAGCATAGGAAGATCATTTAGCAAATATGGTTTATCAGTCAAAGGCGCTTCCAAAACATTTACACTGTCTACATAAGACATTAAGTTCATTTCGCCAGCCGCCTTACTAGCTAAAAAGCCTAAAATTCCAAAGGATTGCTGACGCTGCTCTTCCGGTAATGCTGCTAGCTTAGGGCAATACATACTTAAATCCATATGCTTTTTATCTAAAGCTTCTACCCAAAGCTGTACATCCTTAGCATTTATAGACAAATCACCAAAAGAAATATAAAAGTCAGGATCAGCTTTGCGTCCTATGATAAAAGACCAGTTTTCTAATAATGCTTTTGGTGCATGCTTGGTAAAATAAACTAACTTGAACAGCTCTACCTTGCTACCATTAGGAGAGAAAATAACCTCATACTTATTACCATTAAAGCCTATGCTAAAATCAACGTCACTTAAAGCTATACTAAAGGCATTTTCGGTTAATCTGACAATTTCATCACCATTTTCTCTATGTCTGTCATCATTCATTAATTGACGCAGCTTAGATTCATACTGCTCAAAAACATACCAGGCCTCCAAAGTACGTTCCTTGAAGTTTTTTTCAAATTGCCATTGTGGACACTTTACAGATAATGTCATGACTCATCCCTCCTAAGGATATTTTTATGTAGGATATAGTGAAAACGCTTTTAAAACATGTTATTGCTTTGCTCTGATTACCGACTGTAAAATAGCCTGCAGCTGAAATTCAACCATATATGCTTTTCTTGACATAGCTCCACCTCTTAAATACTACAACAAAAAACAGTCTTTATATTGATATAATAACTAATTATTAACACCAAAATCAATATCTTATTGATGTCATATTGGTGAACTTTTCGATAAGGCATTTACACTCACAAGACGCTAGAACAGCTTATCGAAGCCATTAATAAGATATGAGACGAGAGAGTGCTACATACTTGTAACAAATTAGTTACATACGTGTTGCATACGGTGCGAAATGTACTAAGCCTAGTGGACATTTTCAGACATTTTTATACAATAAAAAACCCCGCAACCGCATGGTTGCGAGGTTTTGTGCGCTTTGTGATTGGATAGCTTCCAGCCAAAAGATAATCGGATGATTAACGTTTGGAGAATTGGGAAGCCTTACGAGCTTTCTTCAAGCCGTATTTACGACGTTCTTTTTCGCGAGGATCGCGGGTCAGGAAGCCTGCTTTTTTCAGAGCAGGACGGAATTCTGCGTCAACTTGCAGCAGAGCGCGAGCAATGCCGTGACGGATAGCACCAGCTTGACCGGAGATGCCGCCGCCGCATACGTTAACGAATACGTCATATTTGCCTTTGGTTTCGGTAACTTCGAGCGGTTGGTTAACAATCAGCTCTAAGGTTTTCAGACCAAAGTATTGATTTAATTCACGGTCGTTGATTACGATGTTGCCTTCACCCGGAACCAGGCGAACGCGAGCAACGGAAGATTTACGACGACCAGTTGCATTATAAGTAACTACTGCCATTTATTGTACCCTCCCGGTTGTTATCTTACGTTGATTTCCATTACTTCAGGTTTTTGAGCTGCATGGGGATGTTCGCCACCAGCATAAACATGAAGTTTGCTATAGATTTGAGCGCCCAGTTTATTATGGGGAATCATGCCTTTAACAGCAAGCTCTACCATTTTAACGGGGTTTTTCTTCAGCATGTCGCCAGCTTTTACATAGCTGTCGCCACCGAGGTAACCAGAGTGGTGGAAATAAACTTTTTGAGTCAGTTTTTTACCGGTCAGAACAACCTTGTCTGCATTGATAACGATTACGTGATCACCAGTGTCCATGTGCGGGGTAAAGGTAGGTTTGTTCTTACCGCGCAGGACTTTTGCAACCTCAGCAGCCAGACGGCCGAGAGTTTTATCAGCTGCGTCAACTACGAACCATTTGCGTTCGATGTTAGACGGATTAGCCATAAAAGATTTCATCCTTATGTCCCTCCATATACTTTCTATAACTTCAAAAATTATATAGTTAGCTGCGATCTTCTCACCGTTTTTCGGGGCTAGTGAAATCAAGCGGAAAATCACGTAGATATATTATACTTAACTCTACGCCTTAAGTCAAGGCAAAAACACGTAAAATTGTTAAAAATTTACATAAAAATTCTTAACAGCACAAAATTTACGAAAAAAATTATTTTTGAGGATAGTCCTTGTAATAAACCTGAGCAAGATATAGTCCCTGAGCAGGTGCTGGCTCACTGGCAAATACGCAGCGCTTGGAATTGAGCTCTGCTTCAAAATCCTTAGGAGTACGTTTACCTAAGCCTACTTGTACCATTGACCATACCAAATTACGGACCATATGATATAAAAATCCATCTCCGGCAATATCAAAAACAAGCTCTTCGCCGTTTTTATTCCAGCTTGCTTCATAAATAGTCTTAACCGGAGGACTATCTACACTGCCACTACTGCGAAAGGCTGAAAAATCGTGAGTTCCTAACAGTATTGCTGCAGCCTTGTTCATTTTTAAAACATCTAGCTGCTCTCGCATCTGCCAGGCATACTTTACTTCTAATGGATTATTGTATTTATTTATCAAAATACGATACTGATAGCGTTTCCACTTAGCACTAAAGCGTGCATGAAAGCCCTTTTCCACCTCTTCCGCACTGATAGCTACAATGTCTGCAGGCAGCAACGAACCCAAAGCTCTTACCATATTGGAGCAGGGAATTCTACCATTGGTTTCAAAGGTTAATGTTTGTGCCCAGGCATGAACGCCAGCATCAGTCCTGCCAGAGCCAGCAGTTACAACTGCTTCACCACACAGCTTGGCCAAAGCCTCCTCTAGCACGTTTTGTACTGTGACAACATTTTTTTGCTTTTGAAAGCCATGGTAACCACTACCATCATAGGCTACAACTAATTTTATTGTACGCATTTATAGCTCCTTTAGGTGCAAAATGGCGGCCATATAGACCGCCGTAAAACAATATTAAAAAATCAAGTTACCCCAGCGCAGAACTGCCAAAACCACAGCTAAGGCAATTACTAATGCAAAGGCTACATAATCACGACCACAGTAGGAAAGCTCGTGCATACGAGTACGGCCCTCGCCGCCACGATAGCAGCGTGCTTCCATAGCAGTTGCCAGCTCGTCAGCTCTGCGGAAGGCACTAATAAACAGTGGTACCAAAAGCGGCAGCATGTTCTTCATACGCTGCAGTATATTGCCACTAGAAAAATCTGCACCACGTGCAGTTTGCGCCTTCATGATTCTGTCAGTTTCTTCTAATAAAGTAGGAATAAAGCGCAAAGCAATGGTCATCATCATAGCAATTTCATGAGCAGGAACGCCAATGCATTTAAAGGGACGCAGCAGCTTTTCAATTCCGTCTGTCAAAACTATAGGAGAGGTTGTAAAGGTCAGGATTGAGGAAAACATCAGCAATAAAATCAAGCGCACTGACATTTTAATACCCATATCAAGGCCCTCTGCTGTTACCCTTAAAAACTTCCAGGCAAAAACAACGGTTTCACCGGGAGCAGTAAACATATGGATAAACAAAGTCAAAAATACAATTATCCAGATTGGCTTTAAGGAGCCAAATACAAGTCCTATAGGCAAACGAGAAACAAGAATCACCAATGCTGCAAAGCCAGCCAGTAGTCCATAGGTTAAGGGAGTATTGGCAAAAAAGATAGCAACAATATAGATTAATGTTGCCAAAATCTTAGTTCTAGGATCAAGGCGATGAATAAATGAATTTCCGGGGAAATATTGGCCAAGAGTAATATCGCTTAACATTATTTCATCCCCCTTGCATTCTTAATTGCTTTAATCAAAGCATTTTCATCCTTAATATCCTCAGGCAGCTGCATACCACGCTGACGCAGCATATCTGCCAGCTTAAAGCCCTGAGGTACGTCCATGCCTACCTCTACCAGCTCCTTGCTGTGATTACGGAAGATTTCAATAGGCTTGCCATCAAACATTACTCTGCCACCATTAATAACCAGCATTCTGTCAGCGTACTTAGCCGCCTCCTCCATGCTATGAGTTACAAGAACAATGGCAATGCCACGACTTTTGTGCAAAGCTAAAATTTCCTTAAATACAGCATTGCGACTACGCGGATCAAGACCTGCAGAAGGCTCATCAAGCACTAAATAATCAGGATTCATAGCTACAACGCCGGCAATGGCAACTCTGCGCATCTGGCCGCCACTTAGCTGGAAGGGAGAGCGCTGAGCATATGTATCATAATCCAAACCAACAAATGCCATTGCCTCACGCACCTGCTTAGCAACCTCTTCCTCATTGAAGCCCTTGTTGCGAGGACCAAAGGCAATATCCTCAAATACAGTTTCTGCAAAAATTTGGTGCTCTGGATATTGAAATACCATGCCAACCTGCTGACGTGCAGCCTTAGCCTCTGCTCCCTTAGCAGATAAATCAATATCATCAATAGCAGCCTTACCCTCTGTAGGCTTTAAAAGACCATTTAAATGCTGTACCAGAGTGGATTTACCACTACCGGTATGACCTATAATAGCAACAAATTCTCCCTTAGCAATCTCTAAAGAAACGTCATTAAGGGCACGGCGTTCAAAGGGAGTACCCTTAGAATATATATGAAAAACATTAGTTAATTTTATTGACATAACGCCTGCGCCAGCTCCTCATCTGTAATAATATCCTGGGGCAGCTTCATGCCGCTCTTACGCAGCTCACTGGCAACCTTGGCTGCCAATGGTGCCTCCAGACCTAATTGCTCCAGCTCGTCTACACGGCTGAATACCTCTTTAGGAGTACCCATAAAACGGATATGCCCCTTTTCCATAACAACTACCCTGTCAGCTGCCAAGGCCTCTGTCATGTAGTGTGTAATATATACAATAGTAATCTTCTTTTCTTTATTCAGCTTAGTAACCGTAGCCACTATTTCCTTACGACCCTGAGGGTCCAGCATAGCTGTGGGCTCATCTAAAACAATACATTTAGGTTCTAAAGCCATTATGCCTGCAATTGCAACACGCTGCTTTTGTCCGCCGCTTAATAAATGCGGTGCGTGCTTAGCATAGTCACTCATACCAACTGCAGCCAATGCCCTTTCCACTCTAGGACGTATTTCCTCCTGCGGAACGCCTATATTTTCAGGACCAAAGGCAACATCCTCTTCAACTATAGCCGCAACTATCTGGTTATCAGGATTTTGAAATACCATACCCACGTGCTGACGAATTTTCCACAGCTGCTCCTCATCACTAGTATCCATTCCATCTACCAAAAGCTTGCCCTCTGTAGGCAGCAAAAGTGCATTAATATGACGCGCCATTGTTGATTTACCACTACCGTTGGCACCAATCACAGCTACAAACTCACCCTGTTCAATTTCCAGGCTGACACCATCTAAGGCCTTTACTGTATTGCCATCAACATCAGTATAATAATGCTTTAAATTTTCTATCTTAATCACAGGATTGCCTCCCAAAATTTCTTGTACCTATTAATTATATATGGCAAAAAAAGAATAGTCAACCAACTTAGAAAAGACGGTTGACTATTTATATTATCATTATTTTTTCTTGCCTAAATAAGCAGCCTTAACCTCAGGATTTTCCAAAAGCTCTGCGCCACTACCAGTCAGGGTAATCTTGCCGGTTTCCAATACATAAGCAATATCAGCTACCTTCAGCGCCATATTAGCATTTTGCTCAATAAGCAGAATGGTCATTCCCCTACGGTTAATGTCCTGAATGATATAGAAGATATCCTTAATCACTAAAGGAGCCAATCCTAAAGAGGGTTCGTCCATCATAATAACCTTAGGTCTGCACATCAGCGCACGTCCGAGAGCCAGCATTTGCTGCTCACCACCGGACAAGGTTCCAGCCAGCTGCCAGCTACGCTCCTCCAGACGAGGAAACATTTCGTAAATCCACTTAATGTCCTTTTCTATTTCTGCAGTATCATTACGAAGATAAGCACCAATCTTTAAATTCTCCAAAACAGTCAGATTAGAAAATACACGACGTCCCTCTGGAACCAGCGTAATACCACTGGTTACAATTTTTTGAGAATTTAAGCCTGTAATATCTTGGTCATTATAAGTGATAGTACCCTTAGTTGGCTTTTCTAAACCCATGATAGTACGCAGCAGGGTACTTTTACCAGCACCATTGGCACCAATCAGAGTAACAATTTTTCCATCAGGCACCTCTAAGGAAATACCCTTGAGGGCTTCAATGCCGCCGTAGGCAACGTGTAAGTCATCAACCTTAAGCATTAGTCATCCACCCCCAGGTAAGCCTCAATAACACGACTATTATTCTGGATTTCCTCAGGAGTACCCTGAGCAATTTCCATACCAAAGTCTAATACATAAATCTTATCAGAAATTTCCATAACAAGGTCCATATGATGTTCAATCATAAAGATGGTCAGGTCATATTCATCACGAATCTTACGGATAAATTCTGTCAGCTCATCAGTTTCATGAGGATTCATACCAGCAGCAGGCTCGTCCAAAAGCAGCACTCTAGGATTAGTAGCCAGTGCACGCACTATCTCCAAATGACGCTGTTGACCGTAAGGAAGGCTTGATGCCTTTTCATCCTTAAGCTCCCATAAATCAACAGAACGCAGCAGCTTTTCTACATCAGCCTCCATGGCACGCACCTCTTTGTTGTACCAAGGCAAATGCAGCGCCGCAGACATAAAATCAGACTTCATATGTAGATGCTTAGCAATAAGAACATTTTCATATACTGATAAATCCTTAAAAAGACGAATGTTTTGGAAAGTACGAGCAATGCCAAGCTTAGCAATTTCGCTAGGACGCATACCGGTAATTTTCTTTTGCTCGCCATTAGGAAGGGTATAGATTACGTCACCCTCAGTGGGAGTATATACACCGGTAATCATATTAAAAGCTGTTGTTTTGCCAGCACCGTTAGGACCAATCAAGGCAACAATCTTGTGCTCCGGAATCTCTAGATTTAAATAACAAACTGCAGTTACGCCACCAAAGCGCATAGTCATTCTATCAGTTTTCAGAATGGTGCTCATAGTTTAGCTCCTTTCTGTTTAAAACGTTTTAAAGGGTTCTTCAGGAAATCAATCAGCTTTTGCCAGGTAAATTCTTCAGTACCCATAATACCCTTACGCCAGAACAGTACGCAGGCCATCAGCAGGACGGAGAACATAACCATTCTAAAGCCAGGACGGAACAGAGGAATTGCAGTGCCAAACAGCTCCAACGGCTCATCAAAGATACGCAGATATTCAAGTCCTGCAGTTACGATAATGGAGCCAAGCATACTGCCGGTGATGCTGCCCATACCGCCTAAGACAATAATCAGTAGGAAGTTATAGGTTAAGGTAAAGAGGAAGTTTTTCGGGTCTACAGTACCAAGCAGTGTTGCATACAAGCCACCACCAATACCTGCAAAGAAGGCACTAATCATAAACGCCAGGCTTTTATGTTTGAACAGGTTGATACCCATAGCCTCTGCTGCAATTTCATCCTCGCGGATTGCTTTAAAGGCACGACCATAGGAGGAGTTAATCAAGCAGGTTACAAAGATAAATACAACTGCAGTGATTACATAAATCAAGCGTACATCATTAATAGTAGGAATATCCTTTATACCCAAGGCACCATTGGTGATGCTTTGTGCATTAGTAATGATAATACGGATAATCTCTGAAAAGCCCAAGGTTGCAATAGCCAAATAGTCACCACGCAGACGCAGTACAGGTGTACCAATAAGAAAGGCTATCAGGGAAGATAACAAACCACCTAAAATAAGAGCCAGCCATAAAGGAAACTCAATATCTGCAATAGCAGGATGCATAGGAACAGCGTAGAATACGTTTTCACGCAGCTCTACAGGAACAGTAAAAATACCAACAACATAGGCACCTACAGCCATAAAGCCAGCCTGTCCTAAGCTAAACTGACCAGCAAAGCCGTTGGTAATATTCATGGACAAACCAATAATAGCATAGATTAAACACAGATTTATAATTCTGCGTACATAGGAGTCCATCTCCAGCTGAGCGAAGCAGGCAAAACCAAACATGGCAACTACACCTGCAACAGTCAGTAATAAATCTCTTTTGTTGCTCATGTTTACACCTTCTCCGTAGTTTTTTCACCCAATAAGCCAGTAGGCTTATAGAACAGAATAACAATTAAAACAATAAACGCAAAGGCGTCACGATAACCAGACAGCTGCGGGAAGAAGGCTACAATCAAAACCTCACCTAAGCCTAGGATAAAGCCGCCAAGTACAGCGCCCTTAATATTGCCAATGCCACCAATTACAGCTGCAATAAAGCATTTCAAGCCAGGCATAACACCAAGCATAGGGGTGATGCCTGGATAACGTACGCCCCACATAAAAGCACCAATTGCTGCTAGTGCACTACCAATAATAAAGGTCATGGAAATAACCTTATCAATATCTACACCCATAACTCGAGCAATTTCATAATCCTTAGATACAGCACGCATAGCCATACCTACCTTAGTCTTGTTAACTATGTACAGCAGTCCATACAAACTCAGCATAGTAATTACAGGAATAACAAGGCAGATTGCCTGAATCTGAATTTCACCAAAGGCTACATTCTGACTCAGCACCGGGATATCCGGAAAACGCATAGGACGACCACTAAACAGATAGTTTGCCAGATTCTCCAATAAGAAGGATGCACCAATTGCGGAAATGAGTACGGAGTTTTTCGGAGCCTCACGCAAAGGTCTGTAAGCAGTACGTTCAATAAGCACACCTAATAGTGCCGTTGCGACAATAACGCCAAAAAAGGTAATATACCAGGGAATATGGAATACAGAGATTCCAAAGAAAGCAAAGTAGCAGGCCATCATAACAATGTCGCCATGAGCGAAGTTAATCATTAGCAAAATGCCGTATACCATAGTATAGCCAATGGCAATAAGCGCATACAGGCTACCTAGGGAAATACCGTTGGCTAAGTGCTGAGCCAAGCTTACAGCTGTCATATTAGATAATGCAGCAAATAGTTCCATTATTTCACCATCCAAAATTCAAGTAATAAATATGCTCCCGCCTCTGCTGGAAGTGGGAGCATATTAACGGATACTTAATTATTTAACGTCAACAAATTCGTGGAATTTGAATTTACCGTCAGTAACCTTTTTGATTACAGCAGCCTTAACAGCATCACCATTCTCGTCCAATGTGGTTTTACCGGTTACAGCCTCTAAATCCTTAGTGGTCGCAATAGCATCACGTACCTTTTGAGGATCTAAGCTGTTAGCACGTTTAATAGCATCAATTGCAATCAAATAAGCATCATAGCCAAGAGCAGACAGTGCAGAAGGTTCTCCCTTGTATTCAGCAGTATATGCATCTAAGAATTTTTGAGCTTCTGCGGTAGATGCCTTTTCACGGTCAAATGCAGTGCACAGAGCTGCTCCTTCAACATCCTTACCACCAACATCGATAAATTCCTGAGTTTCCCAAGTATCGCCACCCATAAACGGTGCTTCAATACCCAGCTGACGAGCTTGCTTAATCAGCAGTGCAGATTCAGTAAAGTTACCAGGTGCAAATACAGCATCAGGATTCTTAGCCTTAAGGTTAGTCAGAACTGCAGTAAAGTCCTTGTCACCAGTTTGGTAGTTAGCAACATCAATGATGCAATCCGGATCGCCAGTCAGTTTTTTGAAGGTTTCTACGAAGAATTTTGCCAGACCAACGGAGTAGTCATTGGAAACCTCTTGTACGATTGCTACCTTACGAGCACCATTATTGTAAGCGTAATTTGCCATTACAGAGCCTTGGAAAGGATCGATAAAGCAGCCACGGAAATAATAATCATTATTTGCAGTTACCTGCGGATTGGTAGGAGAAGTGCCAATTGCAGGAACCTTACTTTCTTTAACAATGTTACCAGCTGCCATGGACAAAGAAGAGCCATAGGAACCAAGCAAGGTAACAACCTTTTCTTTTTCAATCAAGCGAGCAGCAACGGAAGCAGCCTCTGCTTTATCAGACTTATTATCAGCAACTACCAGCTCAACCTTTTTACCTAATACTTCAGGATGAAGCTTGTTAGCCAGCTTAATACCACGCAGCTCTAATTCACCGCCAGCAGCGTTATCACCAGTAAGAGGCAGGAAAACGCCAACCTTTACAACGTCAGCATTCTTTGCTTCTTCTTTTTTATCTCCGCCACAACCGGTCAAAGCACCTAAAACAACAGCGGAAGCAACTAATACAGATAAAGTCTTGTTCATTTTCATATATATAACCCTCTCTTCCAAACGCTGCAGCTTTAAGCGCAGCTCATTTCTAAGTTAAAAGCATTATACCACCGAGTTAATTATGTGGCAATATGGTGAAAAGTGTAAAAATTTATCATTTTCAATGCTTTATTTACACTTAATCAATTATACTTTACACTATTTTAGTGTACTTTTTCTTAATTTTCATCTTTTTGTCTTCATATAGCAAACATCACTAGAAAACACATTAAGCAAAAGTCCACTGTACACGCACCAATGCAACACTAATATTTTTAAAAATTTTTATTAGTATACTCTAATTCTTTTTATTTTGTTACATTCTTAACAATATCTGCAAATTATCATTTTTTATCTTGTTATTACACAATTTTATTAATTTTAACTAACCAAAGGACAGCTTTATTTAATCCCTAATCATAATAGAGTACACTATTATGATGCTTATAATAACTAAATCTGCACACAATCTCTTTACACCATTTAGCACTGGTACGTAATTTAGCAATTGTAATGTGTATTATATTATGTATACTGTATTCATATTATTGTAAAATTATTAAATTACCATCATAAATCGTCATATATCCATTTATGATGAATTTTTCACATTTTCTTCAACGCTATGCCCTTTTTCTGTCATAACAATGTAGTATACTATGAGTGTAGCAAGGAAGACTTGTTACACCCTTCCCATCAAATTCATCATAAACAGCTTTCCTAAGAGAAACAGCCTGCATATCCCCTGCAGGCTGTTTTCTCGTTTTATGGAAAAAATTGTAGGATATGATTAATTTTAAAAATATAATCAAGCATTAGCTACCTAAGATATTAATACTGATAATCTGCAATCATTCAAACAAAATCCCATAACAAATGCATTAAAAGTACTTATCCTAGCAAAACCTTAATGTTACATGATTTTGACAATTATCACCACTATAGCTAAAAACACAAAGACCGTCACAATAATAATTGTGACGGTCTTTTTTATAGAAGCAAATAATTATTTTTTGTTTTCTGCCAGATGCTTACGATAAGCCTTGGTTTCAGCAACAACAACACCGGACAACGCCAAAAGCGCAATCAAGTTAGGAATTGCCATCAAGCCATTAACAATATCTGCCAATACCCAGATTTCCTCCAGTTTCATGAAGGGACCGCTAGCAATCAGCATGATAAAGATAATGCGGTAAGGCATAATTGCTTTAACACCAAAGAGATATTCAGTGCAGCGCTCACCATAGTAGTTCCAGCCAAGAATTGTAGTGAAGGCAAAAAGCACCAGTGCAACCAAAAGCAGTATGCTGCCAAAGCCAGGGAATGCCATGTTATATGCACATTCAGTCATTGCAGCGCCATTTAAAGGACCACACCATACGCCAGTAACAATCAAAGTTAAACCAGTCAGAGTGCAGACAACGATGGTATCAATAAAGGTACCGGTCATAGAAACAAGGCCTTGCTCTGCAGCCCATTTAGTTTTTGCAGCTGCAGCAACAATAGGAGCACTACCTAAACCAGATTCGTTGGAGAATACACCACGAGCAACACCGCTACGCATAGCCAGCATAACGCTTGCACCCAGGAAACCACCTTGAGCTGCAGTTTCATTAAAGGCACTATCAATAACCATTTTAATAGCATTGGGAACTTGGTCAGCAAAACAAATCAAAATACCAACAGTAGTTAAAAAGTACAGCAATGCCATAGTAGGAACAACCTTAGAAGCAACATTTGCAATAGAACGTAAGCCGCCAATGGTTACAGCTGCTACCAATACAGTAAGAGCAATACCGGTGTAGATAACGGGGATACCTGCAGAAATGTGAGTAATCTCAACGATGGAGTTTACTTGAGCAAAGGTACCAATGCCAAAGTATGCACACAGAATACCAAATAAAGCAAACATAATTGCCAACGGACGATATTTTTCACCTAAGCCCTTTTCAATGTAGTACATAGGACCACCGGCAATATTGCCATTAGCATCTACGGAGCGATATTTTACAGCAAGCAGACATTCAGAATATTTAGTAGCCATACCAAAGAATGCTGCCAGCCACATCCAGAACAATGCACCAGGTCCACCAGCCTTAATAGCAGTAGCAACACCTACGATATTACCAGTACCAACAGTTGCAGCAAGTGCAGTACATAAAGCTCTAAAGCTGGAAACGTCACCATGACCATCACTCTTAGCACAGAAAATAAGCTTTAAGGCAGACGGCAGATTGAAAACCTGCAGTAAATGCAGTCTGAAGGTCAAATACATACCGGTACCTACTAGCAGCAGCAACAGGGGAGGTCCCCATACAAATGTGTTGATTTGAGTCAAAATTTCTAACATACTTCTCTCTCCCTTTAAATAAGAATGATATCAAGTAAATAAAAAACCAGAGTATATCAAATATACTCTGGTAGGAAAGTCAATGACGCAACGGTAATACAAAATAATAATACCATAACGTAAGCATTCTCTGTCCTTTGGCCTGAGAGATAAGGATGGATTTCCATCCGTGCACCTTCGGCGCCCATTCAAGGGACTCTCCAGAGTTGTGTCCACATACGGTTTACGCTTTTTTAAAAAGCACCTGAGAGTTTTGCTCCTTCGGTAGGCATTGCCTTCTCCCATATGCATCATCCACTCAATATTTACTTATGTACGTTATTATAGCACTTTATTTTTAAAATGCAAGCACTTTTTTAACATTTTTTCTTTTCTAGTAACATCCAATCCTGAACGCTGCCAACTACACTCCATTGCTCCTTATTTTGCCTTTTAAACTCATTAAAATATTTATTTTTTACTACTACCTGATTATATTCCTTGCTTTCCAGTATTTTATAGGGCATAACGTTTTTGCTGCTCCAGGACATTTTTCTGGGCAAGTAACTGTATACAGAATTTTTATTTACTAGCCTATATAATAGCTTATTACTATAAAAAACCGCTGATGTTGGGTAAGAGCCATAGGTGCAAACTATTTTGGCTTCATCCTGCTGTAGCAGTATTCCTAAATCCTTAGCTGACCGCTTTTCTGTTAAAGAAATAGCCACTGAATAAATTAAGGCTAAATAAAAGCACCAGCATAATATTCCTATGCCAACCATTTTACTACGTCCTGCCAAATCAAGCAGACGATAGCATATTGTTCCAACAATAAGGCTTAGTGGCAGTAAATACAGCTCTCGTAGCTCCAGCACCTCTTTATTGCCAAGTATCCATGCTGCAGTCAATACTAAAGCAAAAAATCCACCTATACAGGTTCTATAAATATTATTACAGCCATTATCTCCATACTTATCTAACAGATGAGCAATTGCAATTGCCATAGGAAACAAAAGCGGATAGGTATAGGTTATATACTTGGTTGCCATACATTGAAAAAATACGAAAATCGTAACACTCCATATAATTAGAAACAGCTCTCTATCTGCTAAGTGCCACTTTCCTTCACGATGCTTTTTCCATAAAACCCACGGCAATAAAAAGCTCCATGGAAAAAGTGCCAGCAAATTGACAAGTGTATAGTAATAAATAACATTATCCCTAGGATGTTCAGATACTGTTGCTCGCAAATAATTATGCACACCAAAAAACATATTGATAAAATTTTCGCCATGCAGCTGATACATAGCTATATACCATGGCATTGCCAATAATAAAAATAGACTCAAGCCTGTAAATAATTTACAACGCTTAATTATTTGCCAATCCTGTTTCCACAACAAAAATATAATTATAACAAGTCCGGGAAGCAGCACCCCAATTGGTCCCTTAGTCAAAACAGCAAGAGCCGAGCTAGCATACATCAAATACCAGTCCCTTGCTAAACCATCGCGATAGCCTAAATAGAAAAACAAAAGCGTTGCACTAAAAAATAAAAATAAAGCTGCATCAGTTATAATGGATTTACTAATAAGAAAAAACTCTAGGCTCGTTAATAGAACAAAGCCGCTTAACCAGCCTGTCCGTTCATTATACAGCCTTTTTCCTCCATATGCAGCCAGTGCCAACCCTCCCAGACCAAGTAGAGCAGGAAAAAAGCGTGCACCAAACTCTGTAAAGCCAAAAATCTTAAAGCCTAAAGCTGTAAGCCAATAAAAAAATATCGGCTTATCAAACCAATAGTGACCATATATTTGTGGCGATAGCCAATCATTACTAAGAACCATTTCCTTTGCAGTTAAAGCATAATTAGCTTCTACATTATCTGTAATCAATAGACTATCGTTACCAGCAAATAAAAGCAGCAGTGCCATAAACAATAAAAGCGCCCAATATTTTCTATGCATAAAAAAGCCTCCTTAATTCTGTTAACTGCAAGTATATACCTGCATTCTTAATACAGCTTGAAGGAGGCCTTCATCTTTATTTAAGATATTATCGTTTTGAATGTAACCTGCATAATTGTACCACTGGGTTTATTATCCTTAATTGTTATTACTGCGCCATGCTGCTTAGCAATTTCCTGTGCCAAGGAAAGTCCTAAACCAAAGCCACCCTGACTGCGGCTGCGTGCCTTATCAACTCTGTAAAAGCGGTCAAATACACGCTTTTTATCATCGTCTTTAATACCCTCGCCTTCGTCGGCAACCTCAATTCTTATATGTTTATTGTTTTTAAAGAGACGCAGCGTTATTTTGCTGTTACAAGGAGAATACTTTATGGCATTATCCAATAAAATTACTAATAATCGTTTTATACTTTCCCCATCACCACGTAAGTAAAGATTGGGCTCTATAAAGCTGGCCAGCTCTATATCCTTATTTTTGGCCAATAGCTCCATTTGCATATTAACAGCATCACACAAGCCACTTAAGTCCATACGCTCCCAAAGCAAGGGCTCATCAGCCTGCTCACCTCGTGCCAGCTCCATAAGCCTTTGGATTAGCCTACTCATGCTGTTTACCTCATTTCCAAGCATCTGTAGTGAATCATTGGCAAAGCTGCTGTACCTGCTCTCTTCATCTTCCTGTAATGCTGTTACTGCCAGCTTCATTACGGACAAGGGAGTTCTCATTTCATGAGAAGCGTCTGCTGTAAACTGCTTTTGCTTTTCGTACATATTCTTTATGGGGCTTATATTAATTCCTGCTAACCAATAGCTTATACCACAAGCACCTAATACGAGCATAAAGGCTATACAAAGCAATATAAACAGCGTCTTATAGGCAGCATTATAATAAAATTCAATATTTTTGAACATATATAGCTTTCCTATAACAGTCTTATCATTTTTGACTGGTACCACTGCTGAAAGATATCTATATCGCTCGTTTGAAGCATTATTATCCACACCATGCATTCTTAAAATTCTAGTACTTTCCAGCTCCTTAGGCCAATCATTTTTATGACTATAAATAGCTCGTCCCTCCGGACCACTGCCAAGCTGCTCTAAAATAACGTTTTTATTATCCATGGTAACAAAGTAAGCAAACATGCTTCCATCCTTAAGCGATGTCTGTGAGCAGGGAAGCTCGCCACTATTAAGCCATTCCTCCGCCTCATGGTAAGCCTGCGCCACCAGCTCCTCCTTTTCATGGCTGGCGATTTCCCACCAAATAAAGGTATAGGCCGCTCCTAGGATAGCAATAATTATGGTACTAAAAATAGCAGTATAAATTATTGTCAGCCTTCTGCGCAGCCCTTCAAAGGCATCATTCCACATAGTACCCCACTCCACGCATAGTTTTTATGAGCTCCTCATTGTTTAGCTCCATTATTTTTTTACGTAGCATACGGATATGCACATCAAGATTATTGTCGCTTACATTGCTTTCTAAGCCCCAGATTCTGTCCTGAAGCACCTCTCTAGGCATAACATGACCCTTGTTGCGTAAAAGCATTTCTAAAAGCTTATATTCCCTAGGACGCAGCTCCACTCTGTCATCCTTATATACAAGGCAATAGATTCCAGCATCCAAAACATAATCTCCATATCTAATATTATTTTCTACGTATTGTGTTTTACGACGACCAAGTGCATTAAGCCTAGCTACCAGCTCTTCCATATCAAAAGGCTTAACCAAATAATCATCCGCACCGGCATTTAAGCCCTGAACCTTATCAGCAACAGTATCCCTAGCCGTAAGCAGCAAAATATTGCCCTGATACTCCTCTTCACGCAGCCTTTTGCACAGCTCTATACCACTTATGCATGGCATCATCCAATCAAGAACGATTACATCATAGCCATCGCTATAAACCTTTTCATAGGCCTCTTTGCCATCAGTAACCCAGGTTACAGCTATATTTCGCTTGCGTAGCATAATACTAAGGAGCTTGCCTAAATTTAAATCGTCCTCAGCTAATAATATTTTCATCTGCTACTCACCTCTTTATCAGCTTTATTCTTTTAACATTACGCCACTTATCTTAAATAAATCTTAAACAATACGCTAAAAATAATAATGGCTGTCGGCGCAAAATACCGACAGCCTTAATTTTATTTCTGTTTAGCAGCAATATCCCTCATGCAAAATACAAGAGAATCATTTCCACGATGATTCATAATGCACTCGCAGCATTTGCCATGACGAGGACAGGTTGTTTTGGGACAGGTGCAATTTTCTTCATTACAACGTTCTTTTTCCATAATCTTACCTCCAATTATTTTAAGCCAAAGGAACGATAGCTATTAAGCTCCAATGCAAGCTCTGCTAGCTTTTCCTTATTATTATGCAGCATCATGTTGATTGCCCAAACAGAATTTCCAGCATCATCGGTTGTACGAGATGCCTGCATAGGTCTGCGTTGACCAACAAACTCAACTAAGCCTTCGCCCTCTAATACAAGTGCCATATCCTCACGCTTATAGCCTTCTAAGCCTAAATCAGAAAACATAACAGTAATCATCAGCATGTCATCCATACGCCAGCACTCTAAGCGATAGCCACGGCCATCACTCATAAAGCCCAGCTTGTAGCCAACGTCCTGTACACCGTCTTCATCAGGCTCATAGGGTGAAGGAACATAATCAATTCTAGTAGGTGTAGGAAACTTTTTTATAAGCATTATTCTTCTCCATAGTTTTTGTTTTATTATAGCATGTTTATAGAAAGTGATAAAGCAAAAGCTAAGCTTTTCCCGTATTTTGCATAACAAAAAAGCTGCTAGGCAGCACTCCCGAGGGAGCACTGCACTTAGCAGCTTAATTTATATTGGCTTATTCTTCCGGATGGTCAAGATTAAATTTAACCTTGATGTCACGGTAGCGGCTCATGCCAGTACCTGCCGGAATCAGCTTACCAATGATAACGTTTTCTTTGAGACCAAGCAGCGGGTCAACCTTGCCCTTGATAGCAGCATCGGTGAGCACGCGAGTGGTTTCTTGGAAGGACGCAGCAGACAGGAAGGAATCGGTTGCCAGAGAAGCCTTGGTGATACCAAGAAGAATAGGATGACCTTCTGCCGGAGCTTTTCCGGTTTCCAGCATCTCTGTATTCTGTTCTTCAAATTCTGCAACATCAACATCCTCACCCGGCAGCATTGTAGTATCACCGGATTCATCGATGCGGATTTTGCGCATCATTTGACGTACCATAACCTCAATATGCTTGGAGTTAATACCTACACCTTGAGATTTGTATACGCCTACTACCTGGGATACCAGATAGTTTTGAGCAGCCTTCACGCCACTAATACGCAATACGTCATGAGGATTGAGAGAGCCCTCAGTCAGGCGATCGCCCTTAGAAACGCTTTGACCTTCAACAACGGACAGCTTAGCAGCATAAGGAATGAAGTATTCTTGGCCTAAACCATCAGCACCAGTAATCACTACTCGACGAGAGCCACCCTCATCAATGATGTGAACGATACCGCTGTTTTCCGCCAGCATACCAGGATGCTTAGGCTTACGAGCCTCAAACAGCTCTTCGACACGAGGCAGACCTTGAGTAATATCATCGCCGCCTGCAACGCCGCCGGTATGGAAGGTACGCATGGTCAGCTGAGTACCAGGTTCACCGATGGACTGAGCTGCAATAGTACCTACTGCCTCACCTACATCAACATTCTTACCAGTTGCCAGGTTGCGGCCATAGCACTTACGGCATACGCCGTATTTAGATTTACAGGTCAATACGCTGCGAATCTTAACCTTAGTACGCAGCTTGCAAATACGCTCTGCCATTGCATCGGTAACATATTCGTTAATATGATAGAGAACTTCGCCATTTTCATCGCAAATATCCTCTGCCAGGTTACGACCAATAATGCGATCGTACAGCTTTTCAACAACAGTTTTTCCTTCAACGATTGCTTCAACCTCAATACCGGAAATATTGTTGTTGCGTACACGAATTTCTTTTACAGTGTTGTCAGCCAAAATACCGTCGATAATGCTTTCGGTTACCTCTTGACCTTCGGCAAGGAGAACCACACCTTCAGCATTTACGATATTAGCAGCAGCAGCCTTGCCGTTGAAATTGTGCATCATTGCTTCTTTCATAACATTATGAGCATATTCCTCGCTGATGTTGATACGAACTGCTTCAACCTCATCACCATTCATATCATCGGTGCTGTAGAGATTGATTTCTTCAACCTTAGCCTCAAGAAGCTTGTTGAACAAATCCTCAGAAACGTTAGTATCTGCTTCAGCAATTAAATTGCCAGCTTCATCCATGATACCGGATGCCAGGGTGCGACCCAGTACTTTTTCACGGATTTTGTTGTTGCTGCAGCCAAGAACAGCCTTAGCCAGACGGTTACGCTCTTTAACAAGATTCATGCCGATAATATCACAGTCATCTTCACGAACGATTACGTCTTGTGCAACGTCTACCAGACGACGAGTCAGGTAACCGGAGTCAGCAGTACGCAGTGCAGTATCGGCCAAGCCTTTACGAGCACCGTGAGTAGAAATAAAGTATTCCAAGATGGTCAGACCTTCACGGAAGTTTGCCTTAATAGGACGGTCAATGATACGACCGGACGGGTCAGCCATCAAACCACGCATACCAGCCAGCTGACGGATTTGTTGTTTGTTACCGCGGGCACCAGAGTTAGCCATCATGTAAACAGGATTGAACTTGTCCATGGTGCTAGCCATCAGCTTATCGGTAACTTTATCTGTAGTTTCGGTCCACAAAGCTACAACCTTACGGTAACGTTCGTCCTCGCTCATTAAGCCGCGACGGAACAAACGCTCAACCTTGTCGACCTCTTTCTCGGTTGCTTCCAGAATTTCTGCTTTTTCAGCAGGAATCTGAATATCAGAGGTAGCGATGGAGATACCTGCTTTACAAGCATTATCATAGCCCATCTTTTTAACGATATCCAGGACCTCTGCAGTACCAAGGTTGCCATACAGCTTGTGAGCCTTAGCTACCAGGTTACCCATCTCGCCCTTGTCAATCAGTTTACCCAGATGCCATTCTTCTTTGCCGTTGGCATCCTTTTCTTTATGATAGTAACGCATTTCCACAGGCAGCTCGCCGTTGAAAATGGTATTACCTACAGTGGTGGTTACTAGGCTTACACCCTCATTGCTAGGTTCATCAAAGATTTCGGAGTTAGGAACATAAACCTTGATTAAAGCCTGTAAATCTACTACTTGGTGGAAATATGCCAGCTGAGCCTCTTCAACGCTGCTAAAACGTTTGCCCTCACCCTTAGCACCTTCCTTAACGATGGTCAGGTAGTAAGCACCCAAAATCATATCCTGTGTAGGAACTGCTACAGGCTTACCATCTTTAGGAGCCAGGATGTTGTTAACAGACATCATCAGCATACGTGCTTCAGCCTGAGCCTCCAGGGACAGAGGCAGATGGACCGCCATCTGGTCACCGTCAAAGTCAGCGTTATAAGCAGTACATACCAGAGGATGCAGCTTAATAGCACGGCCTTCGGACAGGATGGGCTCAAATGCTTGAATACCAAGTCTATGCAGAGTCGGTGCACGGTTCAAAAGTACAGGATGCTCTTTGATTACCTCTTCCAGTACATCCCAAACAATAGCCTCTGCACGATCTACCTTACGTTTTGCACTCTTAATGTTAGTAGCCTCACCGATGTTTACCAGGCGCTTCATAACAAAGGGCTTGAACAGCTCCAGTGCCATTTCTTTAGGAAGACCGCATTGATGCATCTTCAGCTCAGGACCAACTACGATTACAGAACGGCCAGAGTAGTCAACACGTTTACCTAACAGGTTCTGACGGAAACGGCCTTGTTTACCCTTTAACATATCAGAAAGGGATTTCAAGGGACGGTTGCCAGGACCAGTTACAGGACGGCCACGACGACCATTATCAATCAATGCGTCTACAGCCTCCTGCAGCATACGTTTTTCATTGCGAACGATGATATCAGGCGCATTAAGGTCCAGCAAACGTTGCAGACGATTGTTACGGTTAATAACACGACGATACAGATCGTTCAAATCGGAGGTAGCAAAGCGACCGCCATCCAGCTGCACCATGGGGCGCAGCTCAGGAGGAATAACGGGCACTACATCCAGAATCATCCATTCAGGACGGTTACCGGATTTTAAGAATGCCTCGCAAACCTCAAGACGACGTACAGCACGAACCTTACGTTGACCGGTGGATTCTTTAACATCTGCACGCAGCTCATTAGTCAAAGCCTGCAGGTCAATTTCCTCCAGCAGCTGCTTAATAGCAGCTGCGCCCATGCCAACCTTAAATTCATCACCATATTTATCGCGAGCTTCCATGTATTCGTTTTCGCTAAGCAGTTGCTTTTTAGCCAGCGGAGTTTCGCCGGGGTCTAAAACAATGTAGCTTGCAAAATACAGTACTCTTTCCAGGTTACGGGGGGTAATATCAAGGATCAGGCCCATGCGGCTAGGAATACCCTTGAAATACCAGATGTGGGATACAGGAGCAGCCAGCTCGATGTGACCCATACGGTCACGACGAACCTTGGCACGAGTTACCTCAACACCGCACTTATCACAAACGATACCCTTGTAGTTTATGCGTTTGTATTTACCGCAATGGCACTCCCAGTCTTTAGTAGGACCAAAGATTCTTTCGCAGAACAGGCCATCACGTTCAGGCTTGAGGGTTCTATAGTTAATGGTCTCCGGTTTTTTTACTTCGCCATAGGACCAAGCTCTAATTTGGTCAGGAGAAGCTAAACCGATTCTCATAGACACAAAGTTATTTACATCTAACAAGAATATCTCGCTCCCTTCTATTATTCATTATCAGAATCAAGAATGTCATCGCTGCCATCAGTAATAGTGAAATTACCCAGATCAGCAATTACGTCACCTTGATCCTCGGTAGCGTCATTATCAGCATAGTCATCAACGGGCTTTTCAGCAGACTCTTCTACGATTTCGCCACTAATGTTCAGACCTACATCTCTTGCTCTCTTATCGATATCATCGTCATCATCGTCACGCAGGGAAATTTCTTCCTCATCCTCGTTGAGAACCTTGATATCCAGACCAATGCTCTGGAGCTCTTTAACCAGTACCTTGAAGGACTCAGGGATACCAGGATCAGGAACATTTTCACCCTTAACGATAGCCTCATAGGTTCTTACACGGCCTACAACGTCGTCAGATTTAACAGTCAGGATTTCCTGCAGAGTGTAAGCGGCACCGTATGCTTCCAGTGCCCAAACTTCCATCTCACCAAATCTTTGACCACCGAATTGTGCCTTACCACCCAAAGGCTGTTGAGTAACAAGGGAGTACGGGCCAGTGCTACGAGCATGGATTTTATCGTCAACCAAATGGTGAAGCTTCAGCATATAGGTCAAGCCTACGGTTACCTTGTTATCGAAGGGCTCGCCGGTACGGCCGTCGTACAGAGTGGTCTTAGCAGTCTTATCGATGCCAGCCAGCTCCAGTGCTTCAGCAATATCCTGCTCATGAGCACCGTCGAATACAGGTACAGCGATTTGTACAGCTTTAATGCTTTGGTCACCAAATTTATCAATTTCAACAGTTTCAGGCATGCCGTATTTTTCTACGTCATAGCCATATTTAGCAAGCTTTTCCTTAACGGAAGGCTCTTGAACGCCATCCTCATTGGTCAGTCTTTCAACAAGACCTTTAGCCTCGTTTTCAATCTGCATGCCCAAGCTGCGAGCAGCCCAGCCCAGATGGTTCTCCAGAATCTGACCGATGTTCATACGAGAAGGTACGCCCAAGGGGTTCAGTACGATATGTACAGGCTCACCGCTAGGCAGGAAGGGCATATCCTCACGGGCCATGATGCGGGAAACTACACCCTTGTTACCATGGCGACCTGCCATCTTATCGCCTTCAGAAATCTTACGCTTCTGAGCGATGTGTACACGAACCTGCTCGTTTACTCCAGGAGGAAGGTCGTCGCCATTTTCACGGCTGAATACCTTAACGCTAACAATCTTACCAGCCTCGCCATGCGGAACCTTCAGAGAGCTGTCACGTACTTCACGAGCCTTTTCACCGAAGATTGCACGCAGCAAACGCTCTTCAGCGCTCAGCTCAGTTTCACCCTTCGGAGTTACTTTACCAACCAGAATATCGCCAGGACGAACTTCCGCACCAATACGGATAATACCGCGTTCATCCAAATCCTTACGTGCTTCTTCAGATACGTTAGGAATCTCGCGGGTAATTTCTTCTTTACCAAGCTTAGTATCACGAGCGTCGCAATCATACTCCTCAATGTGGATGGAGGTGAATACATCAGCCTTAATCAAATCCTCATTCAGAAGGATAGCATCCTCGTAGTTATAGCCTTCCCAAGGCATATAAGCAACGATTACGTTGTGACCTAAAGCCAACTCGCCATGGTCAGTTGCAGGACCATCAGCCAGTACCTGACCTTCAACAACCTTATTGCCCTTGAATACGATAGGACGTTGGTTTACGCAGGTACCTTGGTTGGAGCGTTTAAATTTCAGTAAGGGATAAATATCAATTTCGCCGTTCTCAGCACGAACACGGATTTCGTTGCCAACAACGCGGATAACTTCACCAGCACGTTTTGCCAATACGCAAACGCCGGAGTCAACTGCTACCTTGTACTCCATACCAGTACCGATAATAGGAGCCTGGGTGCACAGCAGAGGTACAGCCTGACGCTGCATGTTCGCACCCATCAGAGCACGGTTAGCGTCATCGTTTTCCAGGAAGGGGATCAGCGCAGTAGCAATAGATACTACCTGCTTAGGACTAACGTCCATCAGATCTACCTTAGAGGGAGACAGGGAAAGTACTTCGTCCTTAGAACGAGCGGTAACACGTTCGCCCAGGAAGTAACCGTTTTCATCCAACGGCTCGTTGGCCTGTGCAACAATGTACTTATCCTCTTCGTCAGCGGTCATATAGATAACGTCTTTTGTTACACGATTATTTTCTCTATCAACGCTACGGTACGGAGTTTCCATAAAGCCGTATTTATTGATAACAGCAAAGGTGGACAAAGAACCAATCAAACCGATGTTAGGACCTTCAGGGGTCTCAATAGGACACATACGGCCATAGTGAGAGTTATGAACGTCACGAACCTCATAGCCAGCGCGCTCACGAGACAGACCGCCAGGGCCCAATGCGGACAGACGACGTTTATGAGTCAGCTCAGCCAACGGGTTGTTTTGGTCCATAAATTGGGACAGCTGGCTGCTGCCAAAGAATTCTTTAATAGCAGCAACTACAGGACGGATGTTAACCAGATTTTGCGGTTGAATAACATCGATATCCTGGATGGTCATACGCTCTCTAACAGTACGCTCTACACGAGCCATACCAATGCGGAATTGGTTTTGCAGCAGCTCGCCTACGCAGCGTACACGACGGTTGCCCAAATGGTCAATGTCATCTTTAGTGCCAAAATCATCCATCAGGTTCAGCAGATAGTTAAAGGAAACAAAAATGTCTTCATGACGAACAGTGCGTTCCTTTTCATCAATGCCATGGGTAAACATCAATCTCATGGGTTTATCACGATGAATGATATTTACGAAGTTCATACCACTTTCTGCGTATGCACCACTTTCCTCAATAGCCTTGATGTCATCAAGAGTAACCCTGCTGCCTGCACGAACCAAAAGCTCGCCATCAGCACTAACAAGATCCTCAGCCAGAACAACGCCTTCTAAGCGACCCTTCCAGCCAAGCTTTTTATTCAGCTTGTAACGTCCTACGCTAGCCAGATCATAACGTTTGTTATCGAAGAAAAGATTCTCGATCATCTGAGTAGCATTTTCCAAGTTAGGCGGTTCGCCAGGACGTACTTTTTTATAGATTTCAATCAGCGCTTCATCTCTGTTTTTGGTGGTATCCTTTTCTAAGGTAGCCATCAAAGCAGGATGCTCGCCAAAGCATGCAATAATTTCGTCATTAGAGGACAGGCCCAATGCACGAAGTAAAACAGTTGCAGGAAGCTTTCTATTGCGATCAACACGAGTGTAAATAACATCATTTACATCAGTCTCGTACTCAATCCAAGCGCCGCGGTTAGGAATAACAGTGGTATTGAAAAGCTTCTTGCCGCTGGGGTCCATCTCAATGCCATAGTATACGCCAGGAGAACGTACTAATTGGCTTACAATAACGCGTTCAGCGCCATTGATTACGAAGGTACCAGTATCAGTCATCAGCGGGAAATCGCCCATGAACACACTGTGCTCCCTCATCTCGCCAGTATCCTTATAAAGAAGACGAACCTTAACGTTCATCGGTGCAGAATAGGTTTCATCCCTCTCCTTGCACTCCTCAACGCCATATTTAGGTTTACCTAAATCAAAGTCTTCAAAGTACAGCTCCAGATTGCCAGCAAAATTCTTAATAGGAGAAATGTCATGGAAAACCTCTTTGAGGCCTTCTTCAACAAACCACTGATAAGATTTTCTTTGGATGTCAATCAAATGAGGCATCGGCAATACTTCATTGATTCTTGCATAACTGTACCGAGTCCTATCGCCTACGGGAACCGGTTTAAACATGTAATTCCTCACCCCTTCATATATTATCAGACACAAAAAAGCCAGCACATTCACTCGTGACAAAAAAAACAAGGTTCTTACCACAAGGACCTTGTCTATTGTCATGAGATGCGCTTCATCTCTTCATTATAAGCAAGATACGCCGTTCAACCACTGACCCGGCAATATTTGTTGTCAACTTACACCTGCAATTCAATAATGATGTAGTATAGTATGTTATCACATAATACAGCAAATGTCAAGAAAATTTATATACTTTTACACTCACTCGGCAAAAGTCATAAAAAGTTCACAACTGTATTTTTGAAAAATAAAAATTCTTCTTATATATTATACCATATTCAACTGATGCTGTAAGCAGCAAATTGTCAACAAATAGTAAAATAACCGCCAAAGGCAGCCATTAAGCAACCCTTGACGGTTTAGATTTAAAGTTTATTTAATTGAGGATTATTCCCACTCGATGGTTGCGCTGGGTTTAGGAGACATATCGTAGCAAACGCGGTTAACGTTTTTAACCTCTTTGAGGATACGATCAGTAATCTTCAGCAGCACTGGCCATTCGATTTGCTCGATGGTAGCGGTCATAGCATCAACAGTGTTTACGGCACGGATGATTACAGGCCACTCGAAGGAACGAGCATTGTCACGAACACCAACGGATTTGAAATCAGGAACGATGGTGAAGTATTGCCATACCTTTTTGTCCAGACCAGCGTTGTGGAACTCTTCACGCAGGATAGCGTCAGCTTCACGAACAGCTTCCAGACGGTCACGGGTGATAGCACCCAGGCAACGAACGCCCAGACCAGGACCCGGGAACGGTTGACGATATACCATTTCGTCAGGCAGACCCAGCTCTACGCCGCAAGCACGAACCTCGTCCTTGAACAGCTGACGCAGGGGCTCAACCAGTTCAAATTGCAGGTCCTCAGGCAGACCGCCAACGTTATGGTGAGATTTAACAACCTTAGCAGTTTTTGTACCGCTTTCAACAATATCAGGATAAATAGTGCCTTGACCTAAGAAGTCAACGCCTTCAACCTTACGAGCTTCTTCTTCAAATACACGGATGAATTCGCTGCCAATGATTTTACGTTTTGCTTCCGGATCAGCAACGCCTTCCAGCTTAGTCAGGAAACGCTCAGTAGCATCAACATAAACCAGGTTTGCATTCAGTTGGTTTTTGAATACTTCAACTACGCTCTCAGATTCGCCTTTACGCATCAGGCCATGGTTAACGTGTACGCAAATCAGGTTATCGCCAATAGCCTTTAAGAGCAGTGCAGCAACAACAGAGCTGTCTACACCGCCGGACAGAGCCAGCAGAACCTTTTTGTCGCCAACCTGACGTTTAACCAGTTCAATTTGGTCAGCTACAAAGTTGGTCATATTCCAGTTAGCTTCAGCCTTGCAGGTGGTGAAAACAAAATCACGAACTGCTTCTTTAATAGCTTCTACATCGTTGCCAAATTCAGGCAGCTTCACTTCGCACAAAGCCTTTTCATGGCCTGCAGCCATTACTGGGAAGCCTGCTTCGTAAATTGCATGATCCACGTCAATAGACACGCCATCCACAACATTGTTAGGTCCTCCGTTAATAATAATACCCTTAACATTAGGCAGAGCACGCAGCTCTTCTACAGTAATGTCATGGGGATAAATTTCACTGTATACACCCAAAGCACGAATAGCACGAGCAAGCACGGTATTTTCGTGGCTGCCCAGATCTAAAATCACAATCATATCTTGTTTCATATGATCCCTCCTCAAAATTAACGTCTATACTTCAGTATACCATACTAGAAGCCTATTTGTATATTTACCTGCTAAGAAAATTTTGATTTTTTGCCACAAAATTTACACTATACCTACTTATTTAGCTTAAATTTAGTACTGCATCTGTAGGTAAGCAGAACAAGGCACGCAGAGTATCTTCCACGTGCCTCATTTATTTATAACTCACTTAAAGCCTCAAAACGATACCTTTGCTTGATTTCAGGATATTTTTCATGATCCACTTCACTCATGAACATATCATAGGGACGAGCCCAGATATTAAATGGTGAATACAGACTTTGATAAATCACCAGATTCTCGCCCGTTTCAGTGTGCTCCGCAAAGGCAATAATCTTATACAGATAATCAGTAGAGCTGGCTGCAACTGTTTCACGCTTAAAATGGCGCACTACATCGCCAACACGCAGCTTGCGTGCATCCTTAACAGTATTATTGCCAAAAACCTCGCTAAATACCTCTACTAAGGTTTTATTATTGACGCTTACAGAATTATGGTCCTGCTTAATAGCAAAAACAACCTTCTTAAAAGCATTTTTATATTCAGGCTCTGCCAAAATTTCCTTAAACAGCTTAGCAATGTGCACAGGCGGATTTTGATAAGCACCACAACCAAAGGCACCCAAAACAAGTACCTGTACATCATTATCGAGAGCAATATTAAAGATGGTACGGATTTTATTCTTAGCCGTAGGAACAAGCTCGTCAATCAGGCGCAGACTGCCATCGGACAGATATACTGTTTCCGGACGGTTAAGCGCCGCCACCGCAATACAGTTAACCTGCCATGGCTTTTCTAAGAATGGATAGCCATCCTCCTCAAAGCCACGGAAAACAGTTATATTAGGACTATAGCAGCCACCAAAATCTCTATCCATAGGATAGCTGCATTTTGCATTACGCTCAACATCATATTGAGCTGCATAATCAACAAACTGATACAGGGATTTGTAGTAATCAGAGCAACGGAATAAATATTCCTCCTGTGCTCCAGCGCCGCTGATAACGCCACCACCTGGGCTGGTACGGCTGGCCATATTCAGCACTGCAACCTTGCCAATACCTGCATCCACAAGCTCCTTAGCCACAGCAAGGCAATCGCCATTTACAACCTCAGCCTGTACATCAGCATAAGCCATTTTTACCTGTGGCTTAAGCTCATCACAATACATCCTCGTACCAGACGTAACATCAGAAGCGGATTCGAGCCCAATACGCTTATCTCCCAGCATATAATAGCCAGTCATAGAAGCCTCAATAGTAGTTGCAAAAACCTTTCTTCTCAGCTCTCTAAAATAAGCAAATCTTTTGTTGCGCTCCTGCACCCATGCATGAGCATCCCAAGCATCACATAAACGCATAGCCTCCGCCTCCTTTGCCGTCCCTTGCGAACGGAAATAATTAAGCCTTGTTTATATATTTCAACAAAAAAATTCATTTTCCTGCCTTAATTAGCAATTTGAGTTACAGAGCGACAAAATTTTTCAGACAAATAAATTTACAACCTTTTACCTCACAAATATAAAATGGACCTTTCCCGTTATTCTAAACATAAACTAAGCCTTGTACTATTTTCCTAAATCCTTTAGAAACAAAAAAGCATAAACAGAAGTAAAAGCGCTTCTATTTATGCTTTAAAACTAGCTTTATTATTTTTCCAACGGGTCGGGGCCATATTTATTAGGTCCAACTGTTCCTTTAGATAAAATCATATACAATTCCAAAATAATATTAAAAATAGGCATAATGGAAAACAAAAGCCAAATACCATTTCTATTCAAATCATGCAAGCGACGAACATTAAAAGGGAAAAACAAAATAGCATAGGCTGTACTAATCATAGCGGGAACAGAGCCGCTATTTTGCCCAGGTATATTTAAAACAAAGACAATTATGGTCAACATAATAAAGCCAATTATAGAATACTTCCAATATTGTTCGCGGCTTAAACGTCCATCACAATTAAAGCTTTTTAAATCAGTAAAAAATTCCTTAAGGTCTTGCATTTTTTCTCCTCTCATTTTCCCTATAGCTTTATCTACAGGAATGACAAACTCACTTATGCACCATAATAACATATCAATAAGCTTAAGTAAATAAAACAATACATAAGACAGCCATGCAAAAATGTATCATCATAAATAAAAAAGCATAAATAAAGGCTATTATACCTCTATTTATGCTTAATGCCAGAACTACTTATCTTGCCTCTTTAATATCCCGTCCCAGCTTTTTCAAATCAATCTTATCGCCATCTTTATCTACAAAAATTAACTCTCCCATTTGCAGCTTGCCATCTACAATTTTAAAGGCATTGCTTTCGATATCGCCAAGCTCTGTTTCAATAATAACATCCACAAAGCGTAGCTCCTTATTTTGGTCACTAAACTTACCACTAATGCTTTTAAAAGGAATTAACATATAGGTGCCATTGCCAGATTTAAAGCTGCCGTAGGTAAGGCTACCTTTTTCTTTACCCTTGTTACGGAACTTAATATCCAACTCTACTCTACAGTTAATGGTATTATCCCTTGCTGCTGCCGCAGCCATAAGGTCAGTGCCATGAGCGTCAATATTATAGTGACGATTATCAAAATGATATAAGCCATAGGCCTTTATAGAACCACCATAAATACCACCCGTAACATTTTCCAGAGTAATCAAACCATTAGCGTATTGATAGTTTCCGTTAATATGCACAAAATTAAGACCTGGCAAATTAAGCTCATCCATGCTTACAGCGCCATCAATAGTAGGATTAGCTAAGGGTCCCTTCATTTCGCCTGTGATGGTCATTGGATCATTAGCATTGCTCAGTCCTAAGGACGAGGGAACAACCTTATACAAGCCTAAATTAAGGTGCACATCCTGTGGCTGATTTAGCTTAACCCTGCCATCAATATTAAAGCCATCGCCTACCATGCTGCCACCAAACTTACCAGCAGATAAATGCAGCTCCAATTCCTTGTGATTTTTAACAGCAAGACTGCCATTAACATCATTCAAAACAAAACGTCTTTTTTGATATTCAGCAGAAAGCACAATATCCTTCAATATTAACTTTATGTTAGGTATTTTATCTGGAAGCTGCAAATTTTTGCGCTTTAGCTCTTCCTTTTCCTCCTTAGCTTCATCGTCAGAACCATGCAGTACATCAGCATGCATTTCGTCATCAAAGCCAACATGGATATAGGCATTATCTAGCTCTAGCTCCTTTAGACTGTTAATGCTTGGCCTTTTGCGAACAATATCCCAGGTGCTGACCTTCATTCTGCCCTGCTCAACCTCAACAAGAGATTTTCCGTCTGGCGCTATCCAGCTAAGATTATAAAAATAGACATTTCCCCATAAATCAGCACTAAGCTTTTCTGCAGTAACTACACCAGCTAAAACCCTTTGCTTAGACATCTCTTTATTAAAAATCTGTGCTGCCTGTCTACTAGCAAGCTCGCACAAAATCAGAAAAATGCCATAAAGCACGCTTGCTACAATCAATAAAATAAGCAAAAGCTTTCTTCTTGGTATATTGGTAAATTTATCTCTTATGCTTTTCATAATAACAATTGCAACCTATAAAAACTACAGACAATATTTCAAGTATTCTTCATCCTTCATTTTAGAGGCAGTAATGGCATTTTCAATAGCCTTAGCCATAACCTCTGCAGCCAAAGCTCCTACCATATTTACATCAGCGTGAACAAGCTTACCACAGGCTGAAGCATAAATAGTATCACCATCAGCCAAGGTGCCTACTGGATTAATACAGCGTGCATAAGCATTAGTTGCCTGAGCAGCAATACGTGTCAGCTGTGCCTTATCAAAGCTACCGTTGGTAACAATAGCGCCAATGGTAGTATTGGTACGAGAATACAAATCCTGAGGAGTGGAAAGTGTGTATAACTCACTAGCACTGTCCATAAAAGCAGTGCGCTCCTTGTTCAAAAGGCCTGCAATCTTAGTGCCATCAGGAGCATAAATATCGCCTAAGGCATTGACAACAACAACAGCGCCAACCTTTAGTTCACCAATCTGCACCGCATGGTAGCCAATGCCACCCTTCATGGACTGTGCCATACCACAAATTTTGCCCACTGTAGCACCAGTTCCTGCACCAACAGAGCCACTTACAGGATGATTACCCTTTAAGGCATCAAGACAAGCCTTGTACCCCATTTTGCTGTCAGGACGAATTTTAGCACTGCCATAGGACAAATCAAAGATATCGCTTTGCACAACAAGTGGCACTAGGGCAAAGCCTGTATCAAAGCCTATTTTGTGCTCCTCCAAGCATTGCATAACGCCATCAGCAGCAGCCAAGCCATAGGCACTGCCACCGCCAAGCACAACAGCGTGTATACCAAGGTCTTCCTTAGTAGGGTCAAGGACAGGAGTTTCCCTAGAGGCAGGACCACCACCACTGATATGGACGCCAGTTTTAGCACTGTCCTTAAATAAAAGAACTGTCACACCAGTTTTACCAGCATCGCTTTGAGCATTGCCAACCTGAACTCCTTCAATTGCAGAAAACGGAATTTCTACAGGTCCATTGGCTGCAGCCGCACATCCTGATACCATACACAGCATTCCGCAGGATAATAACACGGTTTTAATCATCTTTTTAAGCTTCATCTCTTTACAACCTCCGAACCTATTCTATCAATAATGGATATACAGAAATCATAACAAAAATGTGTAATTAATGCAGGCCCCAAAGCCAAAAATGCTCCAAACAAGCCTCCTATAATGCCAATTATATAAGCTAAAGCATCTAAATGACGCTCTATACCAAGACAAAATAATATAAAGCTTGAGCTGGTAAATAAAGCTATAGCACCACCACAAAAGCCCAATGTACAAAAGCTAAGATAGATAGCAAAGCTAACTAGGGTAAACCGCATAATAATCACCTCGCATAAATTTATTATAGCACATACCATCTTAATTTAGATATTGTTTAAAGTAGTATTCTAGAAAATCGTCCAAATAAAAAACGCACACAGGATAATTCCCATGTGCGTTATTTGCCACCATTTATAGAACACATCTGTGTTAAGTACATTTGGTGGAGATGAGGGGAGTCGAACCCCTGTCCGAAAATATTGCCATACAACTTTCTCCGAGCGCAGACGACATATTTTATTTCGCTTCCCGAATGCCTATCGACGGGCGTCCGAGTTGCTATCCCAATTTGTTTCCCTTAAAGCTCCAGGGAAGGTCTTCAAGGTATCCTGTCTATTGACTGTTCATCCTCACCGGCAGGAGAAGCTTAGAGAACAGTTAGCAGTTAGGCTGCTAAAGCGTATTCTTGTTCAGCGTTTATATTTAAACGGCCCACCGATTATCGTGCAGATGGAACCACGGCTCGCTTATCATACCGCACCTACCCCCGTCGAAACCAGTACATCCCCAAATCAGAGATTATATTACTGGAAGACTCCAACATACATCTTTTTTGAGTAACGAAATAAAAAACGAACTCAAATTGACATATGTTTCCTAAAGTGCAATATCATTCTTTAAACTTTAGGCGATATGAAGTTATCAAAGAAAAGAGTTTTCCTCTGTAGATACTAATATACCACTTAGTTTCCCTAAAGTCCACTATATTCACATTTTTTTCACAACTACCATAAAAATTTACACTTCATAATCCTTAAAGGTAGTGTTATTTATTAAAATTCTACTATTTTGATGATAAAATCTAGATAAAATTATTCCCCTATATCCTTGAAATAATTTGTTTAAACATTCATATTATGCTACAGTATATAGCCATATTTTATATTATCACGGTTGCATATTCAAAGGAGGAAATAATTATGAGTTGTTATTTTAATGAAGGTAAAGAGTCTGTATCAAAATATGCTAGATGCGGTGTTGAGAAGAAGACCGCGAGCTTTTAAAAATATCTGAAGCTTCTCTTAACAACCATAATAAATCAGTCTACTTTAGGAGTATCATATCAGCTTTGTCTAAGGAAGTCTATTTTTGTTTCTAAATTATCTTTTTCTACTCCACGTATCTTTCACGCATCAGCTTAATTTCTGCTGCGTAGCCATCCAGCTCGTTAGGTGTTTCCAAATTAAATGGCAAATGACGCAGTGCAGGGTGGTTGATAACCCTGGTCAGCGCCTCTAGGCCAATATTGCCAGCACCAATGCAGGCGTGACGGTCCTTATGACTTCCAAGCACGTTCAGGCTGTCATTAAGATGGATAGCCTTCAATTTCTCCAAACCTATAATTTTGTCAAACTGCTCCAATACACCGTCTAGGTCATTAACAATATCATAGCCACCATCAAATACATGACAGGTATCAAGGCACACGCCCATTTTTTCGTTCAGCTGCACTCTGCTGATGATTTCTGCCAGCTCTTCAAAGCTGTGGCCAACCTCGCTGCCTTTACCAGCCATGGTTTCCAAAAGCACGGTGGTATGCAGGTCCTTGTGCAGTACAGAGTTCAAAATCTCAGTTATTTTAGTAATACCAATTTCAGTACCCTGCTTAACATGACTGCCAGGATGGAAATTGTACAAATTACCGGGAACATATTCTAGCATTTCTAAATCACCCTCCATAACCTGCTGAGCAAATTGACGCAAGCCCTCATCCGCAGCACAGGCATTCATAGTATAGGGGGCATGAGCTACCAGCTGAGCAAAATTGTGCTCCTTACACAGCGCCATAAGAGCAGCTGCGTCCTCTGGCTTTACAGCCTTGGCCTTGCCACCGCGGGGATTGCGGGTAAAGAATTGAAAGGTGTTGGCACCAATGGTCAATGCAGTTTTGCCCATAGCCAAAAAGCCTTTGGAAGAAGATAAGTGACATCCAATATTTAACATATATACTCCTTGTAATTATCCATAAAATTTAGGGCTCCTATAAAGGAAGCCCTAAATAATTTTACACTGTTTCAATATAACCGTCTACAATATTTTGAATAAACACATATTGCCAACGACCTGTTTTCTTTTCTCGTAAAGCTTCATTCTTCGCCTTAGCACGACAGGCAGGGCAAATATCTCTAGGTACACATACTATAAAAGCACTTTGGTCACCAAAACGCGTATTTTCAGCTGCTGTTGCTATAGTAAAATAGCCACCGCACTTATTACTATCGCAGTAATGTACACTTTCTATCTGCTCCTCACGGATGCCCTCTTCATCATAATAAATATGCTTACGACGCTGCCATGTTCCTCCGCATTTAGCAAGCAACTCCTGCTTAGTCCTTTCACGATTAAAATACATAGCGCCAACCTCTTCAATCAGCTGGTCCACACGTTTATTGCAGCGCACATCCTGAGCCTTCAAGCCACGCAAATCAGGCTCTATTACCTTGCTATAATCCAAGCCTGCCATAGCCAAAATAATGCCCGTGTTAACATAAGGCAGTGCACTTTCTATAGAATAACCGCCCTCTAAAACAGCAATATCTGCCTGCAGCTTATCAGCTAGCCTTGCATATCCCTGAGCCGTCACCTGCATGGATGCCAAGGGGTCACTAAAATGATTGTCCTGACCAGCAGAGTTTAGTATCAATTCAGGCTGAAAATCCTCTAAAATATGTGCAATCAAGCCATCATATAAACGGTGCAGGCCTTCATCACCAGTACCAGGAAGCAAGGGTAAGTTGATATTGGTACCCCAAGCGCCTGGACTGCCTGCCTCGTTAGGAAAGCCTGTACCAGGATACAATGTACGTCCATCCTGATGAAAAGAAATATACAGGGTATCCGGGTCGTGATAAAAAACATCCTGAGAGCCGTCACCGTGATGCACGTCCGTATCTACTACAGCAATTCTGCGCACGCCATACTTGCTACGCAAATATTCCACTAGCACAGCCTCAATATTGATGGTACAAAAGCCCCTAATACCATGAACAACGCGCATAGCATGATGTCCTGGCGGACGCACTAAAGCAAAGGCACGCTTAACCTCTTTTTTCATCACAGCGTCAGCTGCCACCAAGCAGCCACCTGCAGAAGTTAAATGCGCAGGCGTAATCAGACGTGCGATTCCTGGTACGCCAATATGTGCACGCTGTAAATCATTGAGCTGCGCCAAACGTGGTCTATATTCACGGATTTCAGGACAATCAAAAAGTCCCTCCTCCTCCAATTGGTCACGAGTGTAAAGCAAGCGCTCCTGACGCTCAGGATGTCCTGCGCTAATCATCCAGTCAAAGGCCGGAAAAAATACTAAGCCCAATGTATCCTTTGCCATCAGAAATCCACCTCCTTGCCCTGCACTTTATGTAAAATACCAGGCTTTAGCTGCATGCGCAAGCTATAGATATCTCCAGTATCATAATAGCTGTGTACTGTACGGAAATGCTCACAGCTTATAAGCTCCGTCTCTTGGTCAGGCAGCTGCCAATCCGCAGTCTGTTCACGTAGCCAATCAGATAAAATATTCTCTGCCTTCTGCTCATTAAAGCCACGCGGCAAACGCTCGCGCGTACCACTTTCGGGAATAATATAAAAGCCATCCGTTGTATCTGCACGCAAGCCCGCAGATAAAGTAGGCCTTGCTACAGCAGCTCCAATAGCATTAGCTACAACAGCACCCTTAGGAATATCAACAGGCAGCTCCATGTCTTCGCCCAAGGCCTTTATCAAACCCAAGGAACCACCGCCAACACCAATAAGCTGCTCTGGCACAAACTCCGTACCCCGAATAACGTCATCCACAGTATAAACAGGCTGCTTAGCCCATTCGTCCAGCATTTCTGCAACAGTCGTCCTAATAGTATCAACTGCTGCCTGTACAATCTTCTGTGCCTCCTCCTTAGGCTCGCCACCTAAAGCAGCAATAGCAGCTAAGCTCTTGCTTGCGTCGCCAAAGCTAACATAGCCTGCAACTATTAGCGCATCAGACAAGGTAGCCTTAGTGCCACCAACAGCCGCAGCAGGCCCCTGACGCATAGGACCAACCCTATAACCATCTTCAGTCTTTGTAATTGCGCTATCGCCGCCAATACCTACACTACGCATATGGAAGGCACGCACTGCTGTAGGATAGCCATTCACCACAGCACCCTTACGAGCCATTAGAGGCAAGCCATTTTTCCAAAAGGCAATATCCGTGGTCGTGCCACCAACATCTAAAGAAATACTATTAACAGTAGGTGCAGCCAGTGCCTCTATACCAAGGACAGATGCTGCAGGACCTGTAAAAATAGCCTCTACAGGCTGATTAATAGCAGCTTCAATAGGAAGGGTACCACCATCTGCCTTCAACACGTGTACGGGTGCACAAATTCCTCTCTCCGCCATAGCACGCTGTATCTTCCCTGCAAAGTTTTTAAAAATTCTATACACTGCACCTGCAAAATAAGCAGAATTTGTCCTGCGCACAAAATTTAGCTCACCACTCAGCTCACTGCCTAAAAAAATCTTGCTGTAGCCATTTTGCTTCAGCTCAAGCTCAAGCTCATACTCTAGCTGCGAGTTACGAACAGAAAACTTACCGCTAACAGCACACACACTGTTAGCGCCCCTGCGGTTAAGTAAATCACGATGCTTAGTCCAATCAATCTGAGCCGTAATCTTACCCCTATGGTCTACGTAGCCACTAACAAAATACGGAGCAACAGGAAACTTATGGGTTACGTTCATACCAGGACCTGTAATAACTGCTAAAAATACAGGGTCAAGCTTGTCCTCCGTCAAAGCATTGGTAACTATTGTGCTAGAAATTACCACGCGCTCAATTTTATTAATCTCCTCCTGATGCTTAGGAAGAACCATATCAAGTGCCTGCAAAATGCACTGCAGCACATCCTCATGAGTTGTAGGCGTCTTGGCCTGTGCTGCTATTTCCGAACCATTTAAAAGCACAGCATCAGTAAAGGTACCGCCAACATCTATACCTAAAAGCATATCCTCGCCCCCTTTTAGTAATTAATAACCATCAATACATTAACAAGACTCAAATACAATCTACTTGTTAATATTTTGCTTAGAAATAGTTTTTACAATCAAACCAGTAATTTCAGTGTATTTCTCTTGCTCATTTGCGGGACAGGCAAATTTATTTACCTAAGTATTCGCTACCATTTTTAAAATCCCTGCAAATAACAAAAACAAGGAGACAGACATCCTATCTCCTTGTAACATTTATTCTTTATGCTTTAGTAAGCTAGAAGCGTATAAATTTATTTATTCGGCTCAAACTCCTCATAAATACTGCCAAAGTCTATACCGCCAATCACCTTACCCTTGTACTGCGCTCTGATGCTAGTTTCGCCATCCTCAAGATGTTTGGAGGTAATACCATAACGACGTGACAGCCACGCCTCTACAAAGGCGGCTAAATGGTCACAGCCCTTAACCACAGTACCATCTACAGGCTTATAGCCCCTACCATCAACATTATACCTTGCATTAATCTCCTCTACACTAGATAAAATTATTTCACCATTGACTATAACCTTGTCGCTAAACTCATTCTTGGTATAGTACAAGATATCCTGATGCCAGGTATATGGCAATAATGGTAAAATTTTTTCGCTAACCTGACGCTCCTCAATCTTTTTAATTAAATCGTCCAATCC
>Bissell_p2__coassemble_243_pt1 | contig 71969 bp, 56 predicted proteins | sample Bissell_p2__metabat2_low_PE_006 | metagenome-assembled genome bin Bissell_p2 | reverse complement strand
TTTCCAATTATTTTTACATTCTATTGGGTGTGTATGTAGGCACAACCTTTTTCAAAGCCTCTACAACATCTTCGTCCTTAGTGCGACTCAACAGATATTCCACATTCTTATCCATCTGCGCCTTGTCCACTTCTTTAATGCGAGCTGTAAAGATCTTTTCATGAGCAGTAGTATCAGTACCATCCTCTGCACTTAGCAGCTCTTCAAAAAGCTTTTCACCAGGACGTAAGCCAGTATATTTAATTTCAATATCAACACCAGGTGTTAAACCAGACAAGCTTATCAAATCCTTAGCCAAATTGCAAATCTTGACAGGCTCACCCATATCCAATACAAATACCTCGCCACCCTTAGCCATAGCACCTGCCTGCAATACCAGCTGACTGGCTTCAGGAATGGTCATAAAATAGCGTTTCATATCTGGATGGGTTACAGTAACAGGACCACCCTTAGCAATTTGCTTTTTAAATAAAGGAATAACACTACCCCTGCTTCCCAAAACATTGCCAAAACGCACTGCTACAAAGCGAGTATCACTAACTGCGTTCATGCTTTGTACATACATCTCTGCTACACGTTTGGTGCAACCCATAACACTGGTGGGATTAACAGCTTTATCAGTAGAAATCATAACAAAGGTTTCTACATTATGAGCACTAGCCTCTTCTGCAACAGTCTTAGTACCAAGCACGTTGTTTTTAACAGATTCAATTGGTTGATACTCCATCAAAGGTACATGTTTATGAGCAGCAGCATGGAATACTACCTGCGGCTGATACTGATCCATAATCTCGCTAATACGCTGTCTATCACGTACATCGGCAATAATAGGAACCTTTTCTAGCTCTGGATAAGTACTCAAAAGCTCCTGATGAATTTCATAAATGCTATTTTCGCCCTTGCCTAAAAGCAGCATTTTGGCCGGCTGCATTTTAGCCACCTGACGACAAATTTCGCTGCCAATGGAGCCACCTGCACCTGTTACAAGCACAATTTTATCCTTAATATAAGCACTAACAGCTGTATTGTCCAGTTTTACAGGTTTACGACCTAACAGGTCCTCAATTTGTACCTCACGCAGCTTACTTACACTGGCATTACCATTAATAATTTCATATACACCAGGCAAAATCTTTACCTTGCATTTTGTACGTTGAGCAATTTCAATAATTTGGCGGATGTCATCGCCCTTAACAGATGGCATAGCAATAATAATTTCATCTACGTCATAGCGAACCACATTTTCCTTCATGGAAAAACGGTCACCTAGCACCTTTACACCAAACATCTGCTTATTGATTTTATCTTTATCATCATCAATAAAACCCACAACCTCACGACCATCATTGTGATAACGCTGAATTTCGCGAGCAATTACAGCACCTGCATCACCTGCACCCACAATCAATACACGACAAACCTTCTTATCAGCTCCAAATTGTGCCCTTACTGATGGTTTAGAAAAAATATAGTTATAAACACGAATCGCCAAGCGATTACCACCAATAAACAATAAGAGCAGTATACCAGTAATAGCATATATGCTTAAAGGAAGCACATTACCAATAATCCTACCATAGGCATACCATAAAACGTCCGCCACAACAGTTGAAGCAGAAACCGCTAACAGCTCACTAGAACCAGCATATTTCCAAATTCTGCTGTACAGCTTAAAAACTACAGCACAAGCTAAAACCAAAAATATTGCTATTGGCATCTGAGCAACTATAGCACTTAAATATGCTTCTGGAAGTCCTTCAAATCTTAAAATCACTGATAATACTAACGATATTATTACACTGATAATATCTATCGCAACTAAAAATAATGGAAATAAAAGACCCACTTTATACGCCCCACAATCAAACCTTATTTATTACTTTTTGTACAAAGTAATAATTTACTTTTCGTTCTTTTCATCATGACCGTAGTAATAGTAATAGCCATAGCTATGACTATGTGCTACATCCACTTTGTTCAGGACTGCACCCAAAATACGCGCACCGCCCTTTTCTAACCTCGCCTTGGCTTCTTTAGCATTAGCAGGACTAGTAGAGCCGGAAGCAATTACAAGAATTACGCCGTCAACAATACCACCTACTACCGCAGCGTCTGTTACAGGCAATACCGGTGGTGTATCAACTAGCACATAATCAAAGCTTTCTTCAACAGCTTTCAAAATATCAATCATTACCTGACTACCCAAAATTTCAGACGGATTTGGTGCTACCGGACCAGCAGTAAGAACATAGAGATTATCAACCTCTGTCTGCTGTACATAACTCATTACGTTATCCCTAGCGCTAATACAGTCGCTCAAGCCATGATTAGACACCTGAAAAATTTTATGCTGAGTCGGATTACGCATATCGCAGTCAACAACAAGAACCCTGCTACCAGACTGAGCCATTACAGCGCCCAAGTTAGAAATAGTTGTACTTTTGCCTTCATTGGGTTCAGAACTGGTTAACATAATTGTTTTAAGTTCCTTGCCACTTACATTAGCAAACTGAATATTTGTTCTAATAGTTCTATATGCTTCAGATACAGGAGATTTTGGATCTTTATTAGCTATTAAATTTATTGTTTCCATACTGCCCTCCAAATTTTCTGCCAGATGCTAAGGTTTGCAACCTCTTCGGCCTCTTTAAGGGATTCACTACTAGGAATTTGACCTAATACAGGCAAACCAAGATAGTTTTCTATATCCTCACTGGTCTTAACAGTGCGGTTCATAAGCTCTCTTGCAATTACAAAGCCACTAGAACCTAAAATACCAAGTAAGAACGCCAATACTAATGTCATGCCTCTTTTAGGAGCAACTCTTTGTTCCGGCAATGTAGGCTCATCCACAACCTGTACCTCTGTAGATACTGCTACTTCAGCAACCTTTGCTTCTTCTAAACGTTTAGCAAGCATTACATAAATTTCTTGAGAAACAGTAACGTCACGAAGTAAAGTTAAATATTCTTGCTCAACCTCGGATAATGTTGCTACATCATTATTATATTTGTTTTCTAAAGCCTTAACAGCCTGCAAATTGCTTTGAGCAACACTGATTTCAGCCTCGCTCTTAAACATATCTGCCAATAATCCTTGATGTACAGGGTTACTGGACGGAACCATCATCTCTGCTACACGTTTGAACTCTGCATCCATTGTCTTGCGCATATTAGCAATCTCTTTATTAACTTCAATCACTCTAGGATGCTTATCAGTATATTTATCAAGATAGCTTACTCGTTCAGCTTCTAATTCTGCTAATTTGGCTTGCATTCCACTAATGGTAGCATTATCTGCAATGCTGGCAGTGTTGTTTTGCAGCTGAGCTTTTACTGCATTATTACGTGCACGTGCAGCTTCCAAAGCTACTTGATTTTCTGCACGCAGCTTATCTGCTAAGGTCAACTTTTCTGCAGCCAACTGAACTTGGCTTTCCGGAGCCAAAAGCTTATGTTCTTTTTTAAATTCTGTTAACACGCTTTCAGCAGCTTGCAGTTCTTCTTTAGAAGTATTAACACGCTCTTCTATAAATTGACGAGTTGTTTTTTGTTCACCTCGTTCCAACTCTGTTAAACGATTTAAAAAACCTTCTACTAATAGCTTATTGCCTTTTTGTGCATCTTCAGCAGTATTAGCCTTAAAGGTCACCTTCATAATCTCGGTGTCTTTAAAGGGTGCAGTAGCAATTCTGCTTTTTAAATACGCCTCATATTCAGGATATTTACCATCCTTACCCTCTTCTGTAGCCTCTATTACAGGCACTACAACACTACGACTTTTGAGGATTTCTGCATAAGTGCTCATCAGCTGCTTAGAAGCCATGGGATTACCAGTTGGCAAAGCTTCCAAAATAGAACTGCCTAATCCTTTAGGTTGTTTAACACGCAGCAGTGCAGTTGATTCGTATGTAGGGGGAACAACAATTAGGTATACAACTGCGGCAGCAACACAGCCTATTGTAACTTTACGGATGGTTGCAGTATTTTTTTTCAATACGTTCCACAAGTCACGTAAATCTATAGTAATTTCCTGTTCTTCCACTTTATTTCTCCTTACTCATTCTCATTTTGCTTAACTTCACTAGCCATGTAAATACCACTTAAGAACGGCATAATATCTCTAGCAAAGGTAATCTTGCCATTGCTGGTCAGGTAAACACAATCGCCCTCATTTAGGACAACATTTTGAGAACGATCACCCTTTTTGAAAAGGTCATTTAAATTAACCTTTAAAAATGCCTCCTGCTCACCTCTACGGATAACAAAGACCTTCTTTTTAGCAGACATCTCAGTAAAGCCACCTGCTGCAGCAATAGCATCCAACAAATTATGGCTTTTTTCCAAATCATACATGCCCTGCTTATTAATTTCGCCAAGGACATATACTCTAGTGGTACCAAGCTTAACAATGTTAATGGTTACCATAGGATTAACAATATATTCGCTTAATCTAGTAGTAAGCTCTTCTACAACCTGTTTTACAGTTTTACCTTTTACATCAACATCACCAATTAAAGGCACAGTAAAAAAGCCATCAGGTCTAACAATATATGGGGTAAGATTTTGACCTGGTTTAGAGCTTAAATCGTCATGACCATAAACAGTCAGCTGCAGCTGATCACCAGCACACATGTAGTAATTATTATCAACCGCTACAGGCATTGCCTTCGCAGCATCAGCATAAACCGCATTGCTAAAAACCATGCTTCCTGCCAAGGCTGCTGCTAAAATAAACTTTCTCATTTCTCTCTCCTTATTAACACCATTTTATCCAAAAAGCCTGCTCCAAAAGCCTTGCTTTTTTTCGCTTGTACTAAATTGCTTAGGGACACTAAATGACAAAATTTCATTTGCCAACATTTTTTGTGGATTATCCTCACAAATTTCTTTAGCTTTAGCATTACCAACTATTTCTATAAGCCTATCTCGTGAAGCAGATAAATCTGTATTACGTACGTCAATTCTATGAGCATCGCTACCAATAAAATGAACACAATTATTTTTAAGCAACTGCTCTGCACTAGTTTGAGCACTTTTACCAAATTTACCTAAAAGACTAGTACCATTAATTTGTACTAAAACTCCTGCTTGCATCCATTTTAGCAAACGCTGCGGTTTTTCCATTAAAAGCTTGTAGCGCTCTACATGGGCCAAAATAGGAGTAATACCCTTTAATTGCAATTCATACCAAAAATCCTCCGCATAGGGCGGAATACTCATGGCAGGCAGCTCCACTAAAAGATAACGGCTGTTGTTAATACAAAAATCTCTTTTATCTTTACCAAATAACTGTAGCATATCCCAATTCATTTCTAGCTCACAGCCAGGATAAATATCCAACTTTAAATTTTCTTCTGCTACAATTTTTTGCAAAATATTTACTCCCTGTAAAATAACATCCCAGGACGGATGATTATTTAACTCTATTACATGAGGAGTTGCTACAATATGACGTGTGCCTGACCCTGCGGCTAACTGTAGCATTCTTCTTGATGAATCAATATCTGGTGAGCCATCATCAATACCATATATAATATGAGAATGTATATCGTACATAAAACCTAACCCTTCTGCGAATTATAAGCTATTTATATTTACTTATACAAATTATAGCTTTACCAACACAAATAAAGCTAACTATTAATTACAAAATAAGTTTAACTTAAATAAATTATAGCACTTTAGTCCCCCCCCCACAAGACAAAATTCCGTTTTTAAAATTTCTTTCTGTAGGTTAGTTAAATGCTATATTACTAATAGACTTATCGTAATAATAACTTAACTTCAAATTACATTTTAGGATATTTCTGTTAAATCGTAATCTATATTAAAATGAATATATCCCTAGAAGCCGATATTAACATGTAAACTATTCTCTATAGCTTTACTATGATAAAACGTAAATACGTTTTTTATCATACATCACATAACTTTAATCAATATGAATCAACATAATTATAGCACTTTTATTATTCTATAACAAGGAGAATATTTCTTCTTTATTCTATTTTACAGTAAATGTATCATTACAAATCGGCAATTTATACCCATATTTCTTGTCTTTTAGAAAAATTGATATTGCTAAACTAACGTTTATATTATTTAACAATCTACACACTCCGTACTTTACAGTAATTTTACATATAATCTATAGCAATTTATATAATAAAAAGCACATAATTTCATTTTTCATACCTAAGATAGGAATCTTCTATAATTATAAAAGCTGAACACTGTAAAAAAATTCCCGCCACTTATGCGACGGGAATTTTTAATTGATACAAGTTGTCAGAGTTGGATCAATTGATTATTAGATTGTGATTATTTCTTTTCTACAAGCTTCAGAGGTGCAGAAACTTTTGCTTCAACCTTTTCGCCTTTAGCAGCTTTAACAGCTACTTCCAGACCTTGTTGGCCCATTACGTCAGGTTGTTGAGCGATGGTTGCGGACATGGTGCCGTCTTGAACAGCTTTTACGCCGTCTTCGGTGCCGTCAAAACCAACGATCATGATTTCTTTGTTAGCGGATTTAGCAGCTTGGATAGCACCCAGAGCCATTTCGTCGTTATGAGCGAAGATAGCTTTGATGCCGTCGTTAGCTTGCAGCAGGTTTTCAGCAACGGTCAGACCTTGGCTACGGTCGAAGTTAGCAGATTGTTTAGCAACAACATTCAGCTTTTGGTCAGCAATTTTGTGGAAGCCTTCGCCACGTTCACGAGTAGCGGAAGCACCGGGGATACCTTCCAGCTCAGCTACAGCTACTTTTTCACCCATTTTTTTCAGGATGTATTCAGCAGCCATTTCGCCGCCCTTTACGTTATCAGAAGCAACTAAGGAAGCAACCTTACCTTCGTCAGCACTGCGGTCCAGACAAACTACAGGAATGTTAGCTTTGTTAGCAGCCTTAACAGAGGTAGAGATTGCAGCAGAGTCAACAGGGTTTACCAGCAGTACGCTGATGTTTTGTTGCAGCAGGTCAGCTACGTCATTTGCTTGTTTAGCAGGATCGTTTTGTGCGTCAACAACCTTAACGGTTACGCCCAGTTCCTTAGCTTTAGCATCAACGCCTTGAGCCAGGGTTACGAAGAAGGGGTTATTTTGAGTAGAAACAGAGAAGCCAACAACGATGTTCTTAGAATCAGCCGGTTTAGCTTCTTTCTTTTCATCACTGCCGCAGCCAACCATCAGCATAGCCATGGTGAACATGCAAATCAGCATCATAAAAAGTTTTTTCATGAGTAGTATCTCCTTTTAATTTTTTAATTTGCTTTGACAACTTGCAAGATAAACTAATTAATTAAGATTTTTTGCGGTCCATCAAAACTGCCAGCAAAATTACAATACCCTTTACTACCTGTTGGTAGAAGCTGGATACGTTAAGAATATTCAGACCATTATTCAAGGTACCAATGATGAGTGCACCAATGAGGGTACCAACAATACGACCTTTACCACCGGACAAGCTTGTACCACCCAGTACTACAGCAGCGATGGCGTCGAGCTCATAACCAGTACCTGCAGTAGGCTGAGCACTGTTCAGACGACTGGTGATAATAGCACCTGCCATACCGCACAGCATACCAGTAATAGTATAAGCAAACATCTTAATACGATTGATTTTGATGCCTGCGATAAAGGATACCTTTTCGTTACCACCTACAGCATAGGTTTTGCGACCTAAGGTAGTGTGATGCAGTACGAAGTAGAGAATGCCGAACATGATAATCATCATTACTGCCGGCACAGGTACTCCTAAGAGATAGCCTTGGCCAAAGCTATGGAACAATTCATCATCAGTAAGGCCACTGATAGGATTACCATTGGTATAAACAAGCGTAGCACCACGGAAAATGGTCATAGTTGCCAAGGTAGCAATAAAGGGAGCAACCTTACCTTGAGTAACAATCAAGCCATTTACTGCACCAAGAGCTGCACCGATAAGGCAAGCCAGCACGATGGCAAAAATAGGATCCAAGCCACCCTTAATCATGCTACCCATAATAGCACTGGATAAAGCTAGAATACTACCAACTGACAGGTCAATACCGCCTGTAAGAATTACAAAGGTCATACCAAAGGAAATAAGTGCGTTAATAGATACCTGACGGAACAGGTTCTTAATATTACCAGGATCAACAAAGCTGCTGTTGAGACAGGTAATGACTACAAAAAGGAGCACCAGGCCAATGATGGAGCCTGATTTCTTTAAAAGTGCTTTCAAATCCATTATTTTTGTCCTCCTGTTGCTAAGGTCATGATTTTTTCTTGAGTTGCTTCATCATGGAGCAGTTCACCGGCAATGTGTCCCTCATGAACAACCACAATACGGTCGCTCATTCCCAAAACCTCCGGCAGCTCAGAGGATACCATAATAATGGATACTCCGTTGGCTGTGAGCTCATTCATAAGCTCATAAATATCACGCTTTGCACCTACATCGATACCACGAGTAGGCTCGTCCATAATAATAATATCAGGCTGTTTGCCTACCCATTTAGCAATTACTACCTTTTGCTGATTACCGCCAGATAAAGCACCAACCTCAAGGTCCAGACTATGTGCCTTAACACCAAGCTTGGAAGCCATTTCCTCAGCAAAGCCATTTACCTGCTTAAAATCAATTACACCCTTACTAGCAAAGTTATCCACGCTAGGAAGTGCAATATTACGCATAATAGAAAAGTCCAGAATCAAGCCTTCAGACTTACGATTTTCAGTTACAAAGCCAATACCGGCTGCTATAGCATCTTCAGGCTTACTAATTTTAATAGACTTACCATTAAGTATTATTTCGCCAGCCTTGCATTTATCAACGCCAAAGATAGCACGCATAATTTCGGTACGTCCACTGCCCATTAGTCCGGCAAAGCCAAGAATTTCACCCTTACGCAGCTTAAAGCCAACGTTCTTGAAGGTGCCTGGCTGGTCAAAGCCCTTTACCTCCATTACTACTTCACCAGGCTTATTACGGCGTTCAGGATAAAATTCAGTAATAGAGCGGCCAACCATATCCTTGACAATATCGGTCATATTATATTCGTCTACGGTTTTGGTGTTAACAGAAACGCCATCACGCATAACAGTAATAACGTCGCAGTTATTAAATACCTCCTCCATACGGTGGGAAATATAAACCATAGCCACTCCACGTTCCTTCAAGGTACGCATAACCTCAAACAGCTTATCTGTTTCTCTATCAGTCAACGCAGCAGTAGGCTCGTCCATGATAACAACCTTGGCATCAAGAAGAAGATTGCGGACAATTTCTGTCATTTGCTGCTGACCAACGGAACACTCACCCGCCTCAGCATCTAAGGGCAGCTCTATTTGAATTTCCTTACATTTTTCCTCTGCGATACGACGCATTTCCTTATAATCTAACACGCCAAAGCTGTTAGTTACAGGATGCATCATAAACAGGTTCTCTAAAATGCTCAGATTAGGCCAAATATTTAATTCCTGATGGATAAAGGCAATTCCTGCTTCCTCTGCCTGCAAAGGATTTTTATAGCTAACCTCTTGACCATCAACAAAGATTTGTCCCTTATCCTGCTTATGCAAACCAGTAAGAATATTCATTAGTGTAGATTTACCTGCACCATTTTCGCCCATAAGAGCGTGAACCTTACCACTGGTAAGCTTTAAATTTACACCCTTCAGCACCTCATTTGTACCAAAGGCTTTATGGATATTTCTTAATTCAACCTCCATAGCAATACTCCTTACTATTAAAAGAATACGTTGCTATGCAAAACAACATTGGCATAGGGAGTAATTTCGCCAGTACGGATTACACATTTAGCATTTTTAGTTGCTTCCTTAAAGGCCTCATGGTTTTCATCAATAATCCATTGTTCCTCAGTAAACAGCTCATGCATAGCCTGCCAAACCGCAGGATTCTTCTCTTCCATTTCAGCGGCAATTTCTACCTTTTCAATTACCATATTCTTAGCAACCTCTTCTACTACCTCCATAAAGGAAGGAGTTCCAGGCTTTAAGGCTAAGTCAATTTTGGGTACCCCAGCAGGCACAGGCAGGCCACAGTCACCAATAACAATAGTGTCAGTATGACCTAAATCAGCTAAAACCTTGGCAATGGCACTATTTAACATTCCACCCTTTTGCATTACTTAAGCATCTCCTCTACTTCATCTAAATAAGGCATACCGCTTTGAGCGCCTAGCTTTTGTACAGAAAGTGCAGCTGCTGCGTTAGCAAAACGAATGCTGTCTGCCATGCTTTTACCATTAGCACGTGCTACTGCAAAGGCGCCATTAAAGGTATCGCCAGCACCAGTAGTGTCAACAGGTTGTACTTTAAAGGCAGGAACCTTGCATACCAATTCATTTTCTCCATAAGCAACACCCTTGCTGCCCAGGGTCATAATTACCTTACCTGCATTTTGCAGCAGGATATCATCACTGCTCTTATCTTTAAAAAGAATAGCAGCCTCATGCTCATTAGGAGTAAGATAGGTTACCTTTTCTAGCAGCTCTGTCGGAACGGGAGCAACAGGAGCAGGATTCAACAGCACAGGTACGCCAGCTGCCGCACATTTTTCAATAACATAGGCATTGGTTGCAGCTGGAATTTCATGCTGCAGAAGCACCATATCAGCCTTCTTAATATCATCCCATGCTTCTTCAATAAGTTCCGGAGAAACCAAATCGTTTGCTGCTTTAATAACGATAATGGTATTATCGTCCTCAGCTACAGTAATATGTGCAGTACCGCTGTTTTCACCAGGCAGCACCTTCACATAGCGTGCATCAATATTGTTTTCTTTCAAAGTTTTTTGCACAATCTGACCATAAACATCGTCACCAATGCAACCAACCATCATTACCTCTGCACCTAAACGTGCTGCTGCAACTGCTTGGTTGGCACCCTTACCACCAGGATTAATAGTCAGGCGGTTACCGAAGATTGTTTCACCAGGCTTTGCCCAACGGTCACATTCCACGGTAATATCAATATTACAGCTGCCAATTACAATTATTTTTGCCATAACAAAAACCTCTTATTACAAAAATTTATACTTGGTTAAAGAATCTACTCAAACTACCTTTTGCAAAAGCTTTGCATATTCATCAGTAATTACACTCGGTTCAAGCAGCTCTTTTAAAAAGCGCATCTGCTTGCGACTAGTTTTAGGCTTTGTCTCATTCCAATAAACAATGGAAAGCTGTACCAAAAGGCGCATCCGCGCCCTGCCCTTTACATTGCCATTTTGCTGATATTGCAGCATTGCATACCAGCTTTGAAAAACCTCTAGCTCATCCTGCATAAGAACTCTAGAAATATTGGAAACAACACTGCGAACATTACGCAAAGCAAGCAAAAAATATTTTATCTGCTCCGTCTCAGATGTACATTTGCCAATTGATTTATCTAGAAAATAAGCATATAAAAGCTGTAGCTCCTTATAGGCAGCTACAGCTTTTTCCAGACCATCCCACTGACAGTACATCACGAAATTCATCTGCAGGTGCAGGAGCACGAGATCATAAAGCTTGAGATTCCTTTTACGTAATAATGCGGAAATCAATATTCTTAGCAGCCATGTTGTTTCCAGCTGCCAGCTGCGACGAGCCATACGGGCTACCATACTAGACCATTCGCAGAGAAATTCCTCCAGCATTTTATCATCAGTTACGATTTGCAGATATTTTTGAATGAGCCGCCTTAATATAGGCTGCGCTGCTGTTAACCGTCGGTCACATACCACAAATGACATGCTTGACAAAAATTCTGCCACAGCATGCTCGGCAGAAGTGCTGCCAACAATCAAGCTCAGCCGCGGCTCTAGCTGCTCTATCCATACAATAAATAAATCATCGTAATGTTTACGAGCAGCACACAATAACATACTACGAGCACCCTGAAGAAGCTCTTCATTAGAGCAATCACCACTTAAAAGCTCATCTAAGCAGCCTTGTGCTAGCTCTAGCTTATCCTCTCGTATTGCTATACAGCCAGTTAAAACAGTTCTTTTATCCATAAGATTAGTCTTTACAAATTAATTACGCCTTCAAAAACGATACCAGCAACCGGATCAACTGTAACAAGTTTACCATCCTCCAGCACTCTAGTAGCATCCTCAGCACCTACGATAACAGGAATGCCACAGGTAATGCCAACAATTGCTGTGGTAGATGTCAGGCCACCCTCCTCAGCAATAATAGCTGCTGCATTTTTAGATACAACAGGAACATACTCATCGTTAAGCATATCCACAACTACTACATCGTCCTTTTCCAGCTTATGTTCAAGATCAGCCGCGTTATAAATACGACAAACCCTACCAGTCACAGTCCTACGACCAAGTCCGGTACCACTAAGCAGCCTATTGCCCACATTAACAACCTTAATAAGATTGGTACTTCCTGGCTTGCCTATAGGAACGCCAGCAGTAATAACAACTGATGCGCCATCCTTGATTACGTTATGTACTAAAGCACATTTTAAGCAAAGCTCTATCATTTCATCAGTGTTATCAGAATATGGTCCTAAAAGCGGCTCCACACCCCAATAAAGCTGCATTGCACGTACACTTCTTGGTACTCGTGACACAGCCACAACCTTAGATTCAGGCTTATACTTGGCAATCATCCTAGCGGTAAAGCCTGATTCCGTAATGGTAAGAATAGCATCAGCATCAATTTCATGAGCAATCTGTACAGAAGCATGACTTATGGCATCAGCAGAGTGAATTCTATCATGCAAGCCCTTCTTACGGAATATACCTTCATAATCGAGAGATTTTTCCGTACGCTTAGCAATACGTGCCATGGTTTCCACAGCTTCCAATGGATAACGACCAGAGGCAGTTTCGCCGCTAAGCATAATAACATCAGAGCCATCCATAATGGAATTTGCTACGTCACTGGCCTCAGCTCTCGTAGGACGATAGCTATTTATCATGCTTTCTAACATTTGCGTTGCAGTTATAACAGGTTTGCCAGCCAAATTACAACGGGCAATAATATCCTTTTGTACCAATGGCACCTCTTCGGCTGGTATTTCTACACCTAAATCACCACGAGCTACCATAATACCATCGGATACCTCAATAATATCATCTATATGAGCTACACCGGCCTCATTCTCAATCTTAGAGATGATGCCCATTTTATAGCCAGCCTCCTCCAGTACTCTGCGGATAGAGATAACATCCTCAGCCTTTTGAACAAAGGAAGCAGCAATATAATCCATGTCATTTGCTGCAGCAAAGAGAATATCCTCCTTATCCTGCTGAGACAGAAATGGCAGCTTAAGCTCAATACCAGGACAGGCTACACGCTTGCGAGAGCTAAGCTCGCCACCGTTAATAACCTTAGTGTAAATTTTATTTCCCTCTATGGTTTGCACCTCAAGGGAAAGCAGTCCGTCAGCTAAAAGAATTCTGCTGCCTGGCTGCACTTCTTGGGGAAGACCGGAATAGTTCACAAAAGCCATATGTCTATTGCCAAGCATTTCCTCTGTAGTAAGGATGAATTCATCACCCTCCTCCAGAAAAATCCTGTCGCCTTCAAGTATTCCTAAGCGCATTTCAGGACCCTTAGTATCAGCAATAGTTGCAATAACCTTACCTGCCTTATGCTCAGCCTCACGCACTAGCTTTAGACGCTTGCCATGATCCTCATGACTACCATGAGAAAAATTAAAACGTGCCAAATCCATGCCGGCCTGCATCATCTCAGTCAGCAGCTGGACACTATCAGTGCTAGGACCTACTGTGCAGATAATTTTAGTCTTTTTCATGACAAAGCCTCCTTATCCCTGGAACTTATGCTCACATAAAACCTCGTAAGCATCCTCTGCCTCAGAAAAAGGTACACAGATTTCAAAAGCTTTATTATGCTTACCGCCAGAGCTTTTTACTTTAACCCAAAAGCCACTCTCAGTCAAAATCTGTTGCAGACGTTGTGCATGCTCTTCTTTTTGAACAATATAAATTACCTTCCACATTTGGCAAATGCCCCCAAATTGTTTATAGATTAAGCTTCTTTGTATGCTTTAATTTTAGCAATCAGTTTAGGAAGAATTTGAGTTAAGTCACCAACTACACCATAGCTTGCTACGTCAAAAATCGGAGCAGAAGCATCTTTGTTGATAGCGATAATGATATCGGAATCCTTCATACCAGCCAAATGCTGAATAGCACCGGAAATGCCGCATGCAAAATAAATGCTCGGAGCAACAGTTTTACCGGATTGACCTACTTGTTGAGAATGAGTCAGCCAGCCTTCGTCTACAATAGCACGAGAGCCTGCAACAGAGCCGTTTTCAAACAGAGAAGCCAGCTCTTCCAGCATAGCCATGTTGTCACAACAGCCCATACCACGGCCACCTGCGCAAATAACCTCAGCATCTTCAATTTTAATAGCTGCAGTAGTGTTCAGCTCAGTTTTAGACAAAATTTCTACCTTAGATGTAGCCTCACCAGCAGGAGTAAATGCAATTACTTCACCATTGCGGGAAGCATCCATTTCTCTAGCCTTAAATACCTTAGGACGAACAGTACCCATTTGCGGACGATGCTCATCGCAGATAATGGTAGCATAAATATTGCCACCCAATGCCGGACGAGTCCAAGCAACCAGCTTATCCTCAGTAATATCCAATGCAGTGCAGTCAGCGCACAGACCAGTATGCAGGCGAGCCGCAATACGAGGAGCTAAATCACGACCATCAGCAGTTGCACCCATTACCAAAGCCGCAGGCTTATAGGTCTCTACCAGCTGGCAGATAGCATCAGTGTACAAATCAGTGTTATATTCAGCATATTTTGCTGCTTCAATTACGTAAACCTTGTCAGCACCAGCCGCAATCAGCTGCTGAGGAATATCGCCAGCTTCTGCAGCAACTAAAACTGCACAGCAGGTTTCACCAGCCTTAACAGCCAAATCAGCAGTTACGCCAATAAGTTCATAGGTTACGCTCATGGGAGCACCATTTTCCAGCTCAGCAATTACCCACAGGTCCTTGCCTTCGTTATTGGTAACCTCAGCCTTAGGAGCAACAGACTCCGGAGAAATTGCCTCTACAGGACATTCACCAACACAAGCACCGCAGGAAATGCATTTATCAGCATCAATCTTAGCCTTGTCATCAACAATATCAATTGCACCTACAGGACAGCTGCCCACACAATTTTGGCAGCCAATACAAGTTTCTCTATCTACAACCATTGCCATTATCATTCACCTCAACGAGTAATAATTTTTGCTTCTACGAGCTTTTCAAACAGCATATCTACTGCCTTATCAATATCTTCTTCATTAATGATTTCGCTATTGATTTTTACAGGCTCGGGAGTGAAGGATTTTCTAACCTTGGTAGGAGAGCCTGCCAGACCAACCTCTGCAGCATCTACACCTAAATCAGCAATAGTCAGAGTAGGAATAACAGCCTTACGAGCCTTCATTTTACCCTTAATGCTTGCAAAGCGCGGCTCTTTTTCTGCTTTAGTAACGGTTACCAAAAGCGGAGCAGCACAAGCCATAGTCATGGTGCAGCTTTCGTTTTCACGCTCTACAACAAATTTATCATCAGCAAAATCCAGCTTCAATGCACCAGTGATTTGAGGAATGCCAAGATGCTCAGCAATTTCCGGACCAACCTGTGCAGTGTCGCCGTCAACTGCTTGTTTACCGCAAAGTACTAGGTCAAAATCGCCCAAATGCTTAATAGCAGCAGCCAAGGTTACACTGGTAGCTAAAGTATCAGAGCCAGCTAAAGCTCTATCGCTAATCAGTGCGCCTTCATCAGCGCCCATAGCAATTGCTTCCTTCAATACATCTGCAGCCATAGGCAGACCCATAGAAAGACAGGTTACCTTACCACCAAATTTGTCCTTCAGGCACAAAGCAGCTTCTAAAGCTTGACGATCGAAGGGATTCATAATATTTTCTACGCCATCACGCAGCAGGGTGCCGGTTTCAGCATTAAATTTTACGGTTGCAGTATCCGGCGTTTGTTTTACACATACTATAATATTCATTTGCATCCTCCTTGCAATGTAAATTACAAACTCTTCAGTTTATTGTAACATTTTTACAGCTAATCTTGCAAGAGTGTTAAACCTTTTCTTACAAATTAGCGACACTAAAACGTTATTTTTTCTAATATATTTTAGTTATTGCCCAACTTTTTATATGGACTTATTAGTCATTTATCCATTAGCTTGATGGAACCCTTGCCAAGGATACGCTCTATTTCTTCAATAAATCCATCACTGGCTGAATCCACCCAAAAATCCTGAGAGCATTTAATGGTTTTGCGTGACCCCATCAAATGCATCAGAACCATGTCATTACCCTTGTGCTTATTAAAGGCACGCATCAGCTCGCGCTGCACCAGATTGTTTTCCATATAAGCATCAATTTTAATATGAACAACAACCTTAGAATCCTCTACCAGCTGATCAGCCTTAAGAGGATATACTCTTGTTGCAATTATTTTACGCTCTCTCTCATCTACACTATAGCGTCCCTCTACAGCCACAATACCGTCCTTATAAATATCTCGAATGGATTTTTGGAAGGCCTGCGGAAACACAATTACAGGAAAACGTCCTGTAAAGTCCTCCATAATCAAGGTAGCCATGGTGTCGCCCTTTTTAGTATTACGCAGGCTGCATTCAGATATGATACCTGCTATCTTCACATAGGTACCATCAGCAAGGCTGCAATTTTCACCAATAAACTGGTATAACGGCGTATATCCACGCAGCACCTTTTCATAGGATTTTAATGGATGTCCGCTAACATAAAAGCCTAGCAGCTCTTTTTCCTGCTGCAGCATAATGGCTTGCGGCATTTCCTCCAGCTTAGGCAAGGGAATATCATTAACCTGAAACTCATCTATGTCACCAAAAAGATTCATCTGACCAGACTCTAAATCCTTCTGGTAGGCACTGCCCTGCATTACTGCCTGCTCCATAATAGCCAGCAGCTGTGCACGGTTAGCCTCAAAGCTGTCCATAGCTCCACTTCTAATAAGATGCTCTATAACACGCTTGTTAACAATACGCATACTTACACGATTACAGAAATCAACCAAGTCCTTAAAGGGACCACCCTCGCTGCGTGCGCGGACAATTTCTTGTACAGCTCCTTCGCCTACGCTCTTGATGCCGCCCATGCCAAAGCGGATAGCACCAGCCTGATGCACGCTGAACTCCTCCTCACTTTCATTGACATCAGGAGGAAGAATCTTAATCTGAGCATTACGGCAAACACTAATATACCAGCTTAGCTTATCACCATCAGTAATAACGCTGTTTAAAAAGGCCGCCATATATTCCGTTGGCCAATGAGCCTTTAGATATGCAGTTTGATATGCAACCAAGGCATATGCTACAGAGTGAGATTTATTAAAGCCATAGCCTGCAAAATGCTGCAGCAACGCAAAAATATCTGCACTAACCTCTTCAGGAATATCGTGCAGCTTTTTGGCACCTTCAATAAAATCACTGCGCATAGAATCCAGCTCTGAAGCCTTTTTCTTACCCATGGCGCGTCGCAGAATATCTGCCTGACCAAGACTAAAGCCTGCCAAAGCAGAGGTTATCTGCATAACCTGCTCCTGATAAAGAATTACGCCATAGGTATCCTGCAGAATTGGCTCTACCAAAGGATGCAGCACCTTAGCAGTACGCTGACCATGACGACCTGCAATAAAATCGTCCGCCATTCCTGTTCCTAAGGGGCCAGGGCGATACAATGCAACCAAAGGAATCAAATCCTCAAAGCTAGTTGGAGCCAAATCAACTACCAGCTTGGTAATACCTGCAGACTCCAGCTGGAATACACATGAGGTATCACCATTACAAAGCATTTCACAGGTTTTTTTATCATCCAAAGGAATATGGTCTATATCTATTATTTGACCTGTAGTTTTTTCAATAAATTTAATGGCATCACCAATAACAGTTAAGGTACGCAAGCCCAAAAAGTCCATTTTTAATAGGCCAAGATTTTCTACCTTATCCTTATCATACTGAGTAATGATGCTGCCTTCACCCTTGCCTGTATCATTACCAATCTGCAAAGGAACATAATCCATAAGATTTTCTGGTGCAATGATAACGCCTGCAGCATGAGTACCAGGATTACGTGGCAAGCCTTCAACGCTGCGTGCAAGGTCAATAAGCTGCTGCACCTCCGGACGCTCCTGATAAGCCTTATGCAAATCATTGCTTGCTTTAAGTGCTTTATCCAAGGTCATTCCCAGTTCACGAGGAATCATTTTAGCTATTTCATCAACCTCACCATAGGTCATGCCTAAAGCCTTGCCTACATCACGCACTGCAGCCCTAGCCTGCAATGTACCAAAGGTGATAATTTGTGCTACACGCTCCTTGCCATAACGAGCAACAACATAATCCAATACTTTTTCACGGTTTTTATAGCAAAAGTCCGTATCAATATCAGGCATGCTGACACGTTCAGGATTTAAAAAGCGTTCAAAAAGGAGATGATAACGCAACGGGTCTATGTTAGTAATACGCAGCAAATAGGCTACTACAGAGCCAGCAGCACTGCCACGGCCAGGACCAACTAAAATATCGTGCTTACGACAGTAGTCGATAAAGTCCCAAACTATAAGGAAATAACAATCATAGCCCATTTTATGGATAATGTCCAGCTCATAATCAAGTCGGTCCATTACCTCCTTGCCTGCATTGGGATAATGAGCTGCCATCCCCTCCATACACAGATGACGTAAATAGCTTTCGGCATCAAAGCCCTCAGGAACAGCAAACTCCGGCAAAAGCAGCTTGCCAAACTCCATATTTACATTACAGCGATCAGCAATTTTAGCAGTATTGCTGAGGGCTTCAGGGCAGTCGCCAAAAAGCTCCTCCATTTCGTCATAGCTTTTAAGATAAAAGCTATTATTAGGAAAGCGCATACGCCCTGGCTCATCAACTGTTGCCGTAGTTTGAATGCATAGCAGCACATCCTGTGCATCAGCATCCTCCTTACGTACATAGTGTAGGTCATTAGTAGCAGCCAGACCAATACCAAATTCCTTAGCCAGCTCCTTTAGAGCATCTGTTACCCTATGCTCTTCCTCTAAATTATGGTCCTGAATTTCTAAAAAGTAATTATCCTTGCCAAAGATGTCTATATATTCCTGAATAGCACGACGTGCCCCATCCATATTTCCTTGAAGCACCAAAACTGGCACCTCGCCTGCTACACAGGCACTAAGACAGATAATACCTTCGCTATAGCTACGGAGCACATCCTTGTCAATACGTGGCTTGTAATAAAAGCCCTCTAGCTGACCTATGGAAACTATTTTCATTAAATTGTGATAACCTGTGTCATTTTCCGCCAGCAGTATTAAGTGGTACATCCCACGATTTGATTTTTCACAGTGTGACCCTGTAGTTAGGTAAACCTCACAGCCAATAATAGGCTTAATGCCCTGCTTTTTACATTCCTGATAAAATTCTACTGCGCCATACATAACGCCGTGGTCCGTAATAGCCAGGCTATCCATCCCCAGCTCCTTGGCATATTTTACAAGCTGAGGAATCTTGGAGGCGCCATCTAAAAGACTATATTCAGTATGTACATGTAAGTGTGTAAAACGTCTCATTTTTCCTCTCCCCACATTAAACCTGAAATAAGAAACAGCAGACTATAGACTAAAGCCGGAAACAAGCTGTTTATATCCCAGGAACTAATATATTTCCAGGTACAAGCAGCAAAAATTCCTGCCGCAATTGCACCAACTCCCATGGAAGCACGCACCTTGCCTGGAAAAAATATAGCAAAGGTTAGCGGCAAAAAGATACCACTGCCACGCAGCGCCATGGATAAATAATTCCACTCCAAAACAGAGGACTCCAAATGCTGAAAAACAAAGCACATAGCGCCCAAGCTTACCGCAAATACACTAATACGACTAGCCCACAGCAAATCCACCGTAGTAGCACCCTGCCATAAATTTTTATAAATGTCACGCGAAATCATGGTGCCTATGCCTAAGGACAAGCCAGCAATAGAGCCCATAGCAGATAAAAGTACAGCACCAAGTCCAATACCGCCTAGCCAATCAGGTAGATAAGTTATTAAATATAGTGGCAAAGCATCGATGGAATTTATTTCTGGATGATTAGCCTTCATGAACATGCCTATCATCACCGACGGCAAACCAACAGGAATAACAATAAGTGCCGCTGTTACGCAGCCCACTGCCGCAGTCCTGCTATCCTTAGCAGAAAATAGCGCCTGCACGTACGTTTGCGTAGAAATAACACCCACAATCATGGAGCCAAGGCTAAAAAGACCATCCTCTAAGCCTTTGCCGAAAAGACTAAACCATGGATAAGAAGTAAAATGAGCTGCAATACCGGCTACTCCTCCCATATCAACAAAGGCAAAAACTCCACCTACAAAAATACTAATGAAGATAAAGCCTATCTTCAAAATTCCTGCCATGCCACTGCCTGACAAACCACCAAACAGCACCAATCCCATAACACAGGCTAAAATAATACCTCCTGCCAAAGGAAGATTAACGCCTAAAATTCCTGCAACCAAATGCAGCGCTGTTAAGGTACTGGCAACAATGCTAAAGAAAATTCCTGCTGAAGCGGAAAGACTAGCCAACCATCCTGCAGGCTTTCCATAATTAACTACCAAAAACTCTGAAATAGTGGTCAAGCCACTTTTCCTTAATGGCACAGCATAAAAAAATGCCATAATAAGCAGTGCCAAGCCACTTCCCAAAGTAAACCACCAAGCCGTCAGCCCCAGCTTAAAGCCTAGCTGAGCAGTACCAACGGTAGCAGCACCACCAATAATCGTACCAATAATAGTACCAGCTACCAGACCAATACCTGCACTACGGCCACCTATATTATAATCATCAGCTGATTTAATTCTCCGTGCTGCCAAAATTCCAGGTAACAAGGTTATCACCAACGTCAAAACAAGGGCTGCAATCTGAGTTGTACTCAAATGCATATGGCATCCCTCCTTATATTTATAATTTCTTTATCTGAGTAATATATAAAAGCTCATAGACAGCTACATATTTAGCAGTATTACGTGTTTAAATCGTAAAAACAAAACTGTATCTAAAATGCATATCAGCCTTATCTTTACAAGCAAAATAGTAATAACAAAGTTCAAAAATCATTTAATGCGATAGCCACAAGCAACGCAAAAAATCATCGACTCATCATTATAGTATAGCACGTTACAAGGTTTCTTTAAAATAGCAAGAGAGATTTTTTCGTTAAATCTTCAACACTAAACTGAATTGATTTCCTAAATAAAACGAGCAGGATATTTACCTGCGATTAGCCAATATTTAAGGAATTAAAAAGTTGAAATGAATGACGCTTTTTTGTATAATATGGTGTATACTTATTTAGTTATTGTGTACAAGAAAAACTAAGCTAGTAGTCAGCTGTGGCTGATATTTTGTTAATTTTTGGAGGGAGAATATGAGTCGTTTAAGAATTGAAACACCGGACCAGGCTCAACTGACCGTTGAACGCTTATACAAGGACCTGGAACGTCATATTATTGCCAGCCCGCCCGGTCTCTGCCCTGTAGACCTGCAGCTGTCCTTTTTGAAGGTATGCCATGCCCAAACCTGTGGTAAGTGTGTGCCCTGCCGTGTTGGCTTAGCTCAGCTGCAAAAGCTTATGGAGGACGTACTTGATGGTCGTGCAACCATGAAGACATTGGACCTGATTGAATCCACTGCTCGTAACATCGCCAATAGTGCTGACTGTGCCATTGGTACTGAGGCTGCTAAAATGGTTTTAGCAGGTGTTGAGGGCTGCTATGAGGATTATATGAATCATATTAAAAAGGGAAAATGCTCTGTTCATCAGCAGCACTCCATTCCCTGCGTGGCTTTGTGCCCGGCTCAGGTAGATATTCCTGGCTATATTTCTCTTGTTGGTGCAGGCCGTTATGCTGATGCTGTAAAGCTTATCCGCAAGGATAATCCCTTCCCCACCGCCTGCGGTCTTATTTGTGAGCATCCCTGCGAAGCACGCTGCCGCCGTAATATGATAGACACTGCAATCAATATTCGCGGCTTAAAGCGTATGGCAGTAGATAACGCTCCTAGCAATACTGTTCCCGTTCCTGAAAAGGCCGAAGCTACCGGCAAACGTGTTGCTATTATTGGCGGCGGTCCCTCTGGTTTATCTGCAGCCTATTATTTAGAGCTTATGGGTCACCATGCAGTCGTATTTGAAGAAAAAAGCAAGCTGGGCGGTATGCTCCGCTATGGCATTCCTAGCTATCGCTTCCCCCGCGAAAGACTTCAGGAGGATATTGATGCCATCCTTTCTACTGGCGTAGAGGTTAGACTCAACAGCAAGGTTGGCAACGAACCAGGTGAAATCTCCTTTGAGCAGCTGCGTGAAGAATTTGACGCTGTTTACATTGCCATTGGTGCTCATACTGATAAAAAGATTGGTATTGAAGGCGAGGATTCTCACGGTGTTATGTCTGCAGTAGAAATGCTCCGTAGCATTGGTGAAGACAAAATGCCTGACTTTAAGGATAAAACTGTTGTCGTAATTGGTGGTGGCAACGTTGCTATGGACTGCACCCGCAGCTCCATCCGTCTTGGCGCCAAAAAGGTATATATCGCCTACCGTCGCCGTCAAGAGGACATGACTGCTTTGCCCGAAGAAATTGAAGGTGCAATTGCAGAGGGTGCGGAGCTGTATGGCTTAAAGGCTCCTCATAAAATCGAGGCTGATGAAAATGGCAACGTTGCCGCTTTGTGGGTTGAACCCCAAATCATTGGTCCTATTGACGCCTGGGGACGTGCTCGTCCTATCCACGCAGACGTGGAGCTAGAGCGCATTGCCTGTGACATCATCGTTGTAGCAATTGGTCAAGGTATTGAGCTGCGTCCCTTTGAAGAAGCAGGCATTAAGATTAAACGTGGTACCATTTCTGCACTTAGCAGCAGTGAGTTGGCTAACGCCGAAGGCGTATTTGCTGGTGGTGACTGTGTAACCGGTCCTGCAACCGTAATCCGTGCTATTGCAGCTGGCAAGGTTGCTGCAGCTAATATTGATGAATACCTTGGCTACGAGCACACTATCTCCTGCGACGTAGAAATCCCTGAACCCTCCATTGAAGATAAAAAACCCTGCGGTCGTATTCAGCTTACTCTTACTGAGGCTGGCGAGCGTAAAAATAACTTTGAACCTATTGAACGTGGCATGACTAAACAAGAGGCTTGTCAAGAGGCAGGTCGTTGCCTGCGCTGTGACCGCTTTGGCTTTAGTGCACTGAAAGGAGGCAGAACCTTAAAATGGTAAGCTTAACTATCGATGGTCGTAAAATCACCGTTCCTGAAAAAACTACTATTATGGAGGCTGCTGCTTCTACCGGTATTGAAATTCCCCGCCTTTGCTATTTAAAAGGCATTAACGAAATCAACGCCTGCAAGGTTTGCGTTGTAGAAATCCAAGGCGAAGACAAGGTTGTAACCTCCTGCTGCACCCCTGTACAAGAGGGTATGGTTGTTTTCACCAACTCTCCTAAGGCACGTGCAATCCGCCGCACCAATGTAGAGCTTATCCTCTCCCAGCATGATTGCCTGTGTGCAACCTGTGTACGCAGCGGTAACTGCAGCCTGCAAACCCTGGCTAATGACTTAGGTATTTTTGATATTCCCTATGAACGCGAGATTGTTGATACCCCCTGGAATCAGGACTTTCCGCTAATCCGTGACTCTAAAAAATGTATTAAATGCATGCGCTGCATTAATATTTGTGATAAGGTGCAGGCATTACATATTTGGGACGTCCAAAACACCGGCTCTCGTACTACAGTTGACGTTGCTGGCAACATTACTATTGAAGCAGCTGACTGCAGCCTGTGCGGTCAATGTATTACCCACTGCCCTGTTGGCGCATTAAAGGAACGTAACGACGTACCTAAGGTGTTTGATGTCCTTGCTGACCCCAGCAAGGTAACCGTAGTACAGGTTGCTCCTGCAGTTCGCACTGCCTGGGCCGAAGCTTTTAATATTCCTGAGGAAAAGGCTACTGAAGGATTAATGGTAGCTGCCTTAAAGCGTGTTGGCTTTGACTATGTTTTTGATACAAGCTATGCAGCGGATGTTACCATTTGGGAAGAAGCCAATGAGCTTTTAGAACGTCTTGGTGAAGCTGATAAGCATGAATGGCCTATGTTTACCTCCTGCTGTCCTGGCTGGGTAAGCTATTTGAGCAAAAAATATCCTAAATTCCTGCCTAATCTGTCCACTACTAAATCTCCTCAACAGATTTTTGGTGCTTTGATTAAAACCTACTTTGCACAACAAAAGGGTCTGCAGCCTAAGGATATTTGCTCCATCTCCATTATGCCCTGCGTATCTAAAAAACGCGAGGCTGCCCTCTTCTCCATGCGCAGCTCTGGCAAGCCTGATATTGATATTGTTCTAACCACTCGCGAATTTATCAGACTGCTTCGTGCAGAGCATATCAATCCCATGACTCTTGAAGAAATGCCCTTTGATAACCCCTTAGGCGACAGCACTGGCGCTGGTGTTATCTTTGGTGTAACTGGCGGTGTTATGGAGGCAGCACTGCGTACCGCTTACTTTACTCTTATGGGCAGCGAGGCACCTGCAGATGCGTTCCTTGATGTACGTGGCGAAGAAGGCCGCAAGGTTAAGGAATTCAAGCTTGGTGAAACAACTCTTCGCACCTGCACAGTAAGCGGTTTAGGCAATGCACGCAATTTGATGGAGGACCTGCGTACAGGCAAAGTACACTATGACTTCGTAGAGGTTATGGCATGTCCTGGCGGCTGTGTTGGTGGCGGTGGCCAACCCATCCATGATGGTCAGGAGCTGGCCTGCAGCCGTGGCGAAAAGCTGTACACACTGGATGAAAAACGTCCTCTGCGTCAGTCCCACAACCATCCAGATGTACAACGCCTCTATGCAGAATTTTTAGAGAAGCCTTTAAGTGAAAAGGCAGAATTCCTGCTCCACTCCAACCACGTAAAAGAAAAGAATTACTTGTAAAAAATTAAGGCTGCTGCCACATTTGTGACAACAGCCTTTTATTTATTCTTTATTTTTCTTTTTTAGGACCTTGACGGCGGTTACTGCCTGTCTTGGGAGCCTTGCGTTTATTGGCAACAGAGTTACGTCCACGTTTAGGAGCATCAGCCTTTTTCTTTTTCGGCTGAGCAGTCTTAATGCGGCGAGCAACAGTATCTCCCTCCAAATTTTGACGCTCCATTAGCACATCCAGCTTAATTTCGATGTTTCGCAGCCATTTAACCTCCTCCGCAGTGTAGAAGGTAATAGCAACGCCATCCTTGCCTGCACGGCCAGTACGACCAATACGATGTACATACCAGTCAACATCATGAGGAATATCGTAGTTGATGACATGGGTTACGCCCTCAACGTCCAAACCACGTGCTGCCAAATCACTAGCAACAAGAATTTGAATTTTGGCATCACGGAAGGCCTTCATAACAGTTTTGCGCTTAGCAGGAGACATTTCACCATGAAGTACATCCACGTTGTAGCCCTGCATTCCCAACCAATCACCAAGCTCCTTAGTACGTTCCTTGCTCATGCAAAAAACAATCATCAGATACGGATTAAGACGGTCAATAAGGCTGGCAACAGCTCTATTTTTATATTCCTCTGTAGTTTTTAAGCAAATTTGCTTAATCTTATCAACAGTAGCCTTATCAGGATTAATATCAATAAGAGCACTGTTTTTAGTCAGCTTTTTACCAAGCTTGCGTACCTCTTCATTAAGTGTAGCAGAGCACAGCATTGTTTGATGCTCGGGCGCAGTCATAGCAATAAGGTCCAGCGCCTCGTCCATAAAGCCCTGTTGCAGCATTTCGTCAACCTCGTCCAAAACGAGGTATTTTACGCCACCTAAATCAGTATTACCTTTTTTAATATGGTCTAAAAGACGACCTGGAGTACCAATCAGCACGTGGCATTTGCCATCCAGCTTGCTCTTTTGTGCCTCAAAATCTCGGCCACCGGTAACAGCCAGTGCTTTAATTTCACTATCGCCTAAAATCTTCTTCAGCTCTACATAAATTTGCTGAGCCAGCTCGCGAGTAGGAGTAATAACAAGAGCCTGAGCATAGGGCTTTGCTGTATCAATCTTTTCTGCCAATGGCACCAAAAAGGCCAAGGTTTTGCCAGTACCAGTCTGTGCTCTGGCAATTACGTCACGACCTGCAAATAAAGCAGGAATAGCCTGTTCTTGAACTGGCATAGGCTTTTTAATGCCCATTTTATTTAAGTTCTCTATGGTATGAGCACATACCTTTAAAGAAATAAATCCATTTTCCATATTCTTCCCTCTTTTCTAGTAAAATCATATTACACTTAAATTATTTTCCATCCAGATACTAAAAGTGGCGCCATTATGATGTACTCGTCACTCTACGTAATCAACAAACACATTTATTGATTATATCATAACAAAAAGCTGAAGAAAAGTCGAATAGTGAAAAATATACACTATGCTATATCAAATAACTATCCTTTGAGCTTATTTATTATACTTATTCAATCATTGTCTTTCAGAAATTACTTTTTTAATATATACTGGTCGTAAAAAATGACGACATTCCATTTAGCTTAAATTGACATGATATCTTCAATAAAATACCCTCCCTACTAGCTTGCTAATAAGGAGGGCTTTTGTTCATTTTATATGCTTATAGCAATTTACTTTCCAGCATTATACCGGGCCAAGATTAATGGCAGTTGCATATGTCAGGAAACAGAAAGCTATCACCCACCATACTGCTACCAAGGGAAGCACAAAGCGCAGCCACTTTTTATAGGGTACACCGGACATCGCCAAATAGGACATAGTTGCACCGGATGCCGGAGTAATGCAGTTTGTAAAAGCATCACCTAAGGTAAAGGCAAAAACTGCAGTTTGACGGGTTAAGCCCACAATATCAGCCAGCGGCGCCATAATAGGCATAGAAATTGCTGCCTGACCAGAGCTAGAGGGCACCAGCAGATTGAAGCAGTCCTGGATAATGAACATACCAAAGGCAATAAAGGCTGACGGAAAAATATCCAGCATGCCTGCCAAATAATGAATAATGGTGTCCATTACACGGGCATTGTCCAATAAAATAGTAGCAGCCTTACACATAGCAACTGCTAAACAGGGCAGCATCATACCCTTGCAGCCATCAAGAAAGGCATCACAAATTTCGTTAGGAGAAAGGCGACAGATAATGCCAGAGAGCACGCCCATAATAATAAACAATGCAGAAATCTCATTCATATAGAAATCAAATTTAAGCACGCCAAAAATAATACCTACAAAGTTCAGGCCCAACAGTGCCAAACAAATTGCCTGACGAGTAGTCAGCGCAGGATGCTCATCAAGATTAATTTCATGAGTTTTAGCTTGGTCGATTTCGTACACAGGACTACTTTTGGGATTCTTTTTCACCTTGCGAGCATGATACATCACAAAGGAAATATTGACAACTAAAAGCAGGAAAAATAAGCCAACTCGATAAGGCAGACCTGAAAAAATAGGTACACCAGCAATACCCTGAGCAACACCTACAGAAAAGGGCTGGGTGCAGCCTGCACCATAGCCAGCAGCTACAGAACAGAACAAAATGCCCAACGCAGTTAAGGAGTCAAAGCCTAAGGCCAAGCATACGCTTACAACTAAAGGTGTAAAGGCCAAGTATTCCTCGTTACAGCCAGCTAAGGTAGAAAATGTAGCCAAGGTAGTCATTAAAACAGGAATAAGCAGCAAGCTGTTATTACGCATCTTTTTAACCAAGGTGCTTAAGCCAGCAACAATAGCGCCAGTTTTATCTAAAATATTTAAAGAACCACCTACCATAAACAGAAAGGCGATGATAGTAACGCCACCCTTAAAGCCCTTATTAATAGATGTAAAAAAATCGAAAAAGCCTGTGGGATTTTGTGCTACATAATGGAAGGTTGCAGGATCTACAACCATTTTTCCTGTATGAACATCTTTAACACGCTCATAAACGCCTGCAGGAATAATATAGCCTGCCAAAGCACAAAAGGTAATAACACAAACAAGGATAATAATAGGACTGGGTGCCTTAAAAACCTTTACATCGTCTTGATTCATTAAAACTCTCCTTATTTTTTATAATCGTTTACATAATCCTGAATTTCTAATATGCAGGACATAGCAATAAACCAACGGGTAAAAAAGCTATCTACAGAAGCATATTCTTCCTTAGTATGAGCACCTGCACCCTGTCCCCCCATGGAGCAAACAGTGGGAATACCCAAGCTACCAAAATACGCTGCATCGGACATACCACCAACATAAATATGACCAAACTCAGGATAACCATACTTAGATGCTCTACTATTAATAAAATTCAACAGCTGATGATTTACTTCTGTTTCGGCAAAAGCAGGCATAGGTTTAACAAACTCAACCTCAGTAGTAGTACCATCAATATATGTTTTAGAGCAAACCTCGCTAATTTTGTTCATTATGTATTCCTGATGCTCCGGTTTGATATAACGCACATCCAGCTCTGCATAGCAATAGTCAGGAACAGCGTTGGAAACCATACCGCCTTTAACTACGCCTACACTAACTGTTAAGCCCTCGTCAAAAATGCTCAGGTCCTGCAGTAAAGGCAGTTTATGAGACATCTCAATGATAGCATTGCGTCCCTTCATATAATCATTGCCCGCATGAGCAGCAACACCATGAACAGTAATATGACAATCCATGCCACCCTTACGACCAACTGTCAGACAATTATCCATACGGCCGCTTTCCATATTAAAGCAGCACAGGCCACCTGCAGCCTCCTGCAAAATAATTTTATCAGTAATGCCTGCATCGTGAGCATTTTCCTCATCACCAACAAGAATAGCCTTAACCGGTCTATCCTCATAACCCATTTGCTTTAAGGCAAGTAGGATAAAATATATTTGCGCAATACCATTTTTCATGTCCACAACGCCGGGACCATGAGCAAAGCCCTCTGCATCAATATAGAATGGGTTTTCAGGATAACTGCCAGATGGAAAAACGGTATCGCAATGGCCGCACATCAAAATAGGCTGGCCACTAGCAGACTTGTTTAGCTCGGCAACTAATACATTAGCACTGCCTTGACTATCGATTAAGCGGCAGTCAATACCATTTTTATCTAAGGATTGCTTTACAAAATCAATAACTGCATTAACCTTATCAATCTCATGTGAGCCTGCCTGCATATTAACAAGCTTTTCCCAAAAGCCAAGCATGGCTTCTCTATTCGCTTCAATGTATGCTCGTAATTTTTCTTGCATAATAATACCTCATATATTATAAAATTTAGGTTATAGCCCTACTCTAAAAGTCCAAAATCTATCGTCATATGCGAAAGCAAATTTGACAATAAATCCCGAAAATATACAGATTATTATCATTATCTTTAATAATTTTATCTCTTTACGATAATAAACAATTAAAGAGATACTCCAATATTTTACTAAAACATGCCTTGCTTGTCAATAAAGAGAATGAATAAAATATTCATTATATTATATAAGCTACAATATTCATTATAAAATTCTAAAACAGTATTGACTATAAATATTTAGAGTACTAAAATTATTACTACAAAAATTATAAGGATTTTATACACACCTTTGTAGAGTGAGGAAGTGAAAATATGCGTAAACTGTTAATTACAGGCTTTGACCCCTTTGGCCATTATCAAATTAATCCATCTTGGCAGGTAGTTCAGGCTTTGCCAGACACAGTTGGAGATTTTGAAATAACAAAAATGATGCTTCCTAATATTTATGGCTTAGAATCAAGAATGCTACTAGAAAAAGCAAAAGAACTGCAGCCTGATATTATCATCATGACAGGAATGGATAGCGGTAGCACAAAGGTGCACATTGATACTGTTGCTATTAATATTCAGGATGCACTGATGGAGGATAATATGGGACGCAGGCCATGGAATAAACCCATTATTGAAGATGGGCCCGCAGCCTATTTTGCCACCATCCCTGCTCACCAGCTAGTGCAGCAGCTGCAAAAGGAAGGATTGCATGTCCACCTTGGCTACTCTAGCGGCGGCTATGTTTGCAATGATGTATTTTATACAGTTGCCCACAAATTCAACGACACCAATACCAAATTCGGCTTCATTCACATCCCCATGCTCCCCCAAATGGTCTGGGACGAAAAACAGGCCCTGCCACTAGAGCAGAGCCTTAAGATAGTAACACGTATTATAGAGCTGTTGGGAGAAATGGCGTAAAAATAAAGGTCCGGAGAATCACAAGGATTCTTCGGACCTTTTTATTAACAAGGCTACTGGATTTGTCAGCACTCTTAGAAATACAAGATATAAAAAATGGTTAGCTTTATATCGTGTTATCGTATAATAGCGATTGGCTGTTGTCGATTTATACCTATATCGTTTGCAGATAATGGAAAACGAGGTTGCGATCTTTTTCCCCCGTTCCTGCTTAAATCAAGTCATTTTCAGTTCCATAATTGGCTATTAGATAGCATAATAAAAGATTTTTAAAAGTCAGCTCAAGGCCAAACTCTTCTGGAATATCCAATAATTCGTCAAGCAACCAACTCATTCTTCGCCCTGATAATTATTTATTACACCAAAAGCTTATTTATATTCCTCATAATGCTTGTAAATATAATCTAAGTCAGCAGTAACTGGAAACGGAGGCTCTGCCTCCTTTGGCAGCTGACAGGTCAATGCAGCAGCTTCAATAGCATCGCTTAAATCATTAACCATGGACTGAATTCTTTCGTATTCATCTCTAGCAGCGTCTACAACACCTTCAATAGGAGCAGTAGTTTTAGTAATAGTATAGCTTGCACAAACACGTTCAGTACCCTGCATAAAGTTAAGGGAAGCAGAGGTATCCTTTTCTTCTTCCACAGTTCTAGCAATCACTCTACAATATGCAGCAAAATCGCGCATATCATTAGCCTTCAGCACAGCTGCATCATAGGTTAGGCCCTCTTCGCCAATTCTCATGCTATCCTTGATATTAGAAATAGCCTGAGCCAGCTTAATACGGCAATCACACAGGTATCTATAAATAGCGACGAGCTTGGAAAATTCATAATTTTTTACATTCTTGCTTTTCAATCTTTTAATTTCATCCTCATACTTGTTATTGGAATCATTAAAATAGAAGTTAAGTTCAGAACGCTTATGATTTTCCTCAACCACAACAAAATTCTCAACATCCATTTCTCTGTAAAGGATTTCGTGTTGGATTACACCAATTACTTTTTGGTAATGAAAAGCTTTTTTTAAATTCATAATAACACCCCATCTTTCTAAAAATTTCCCACAATTATCTATATAAATTTGAGTACAATATCACTTTTTATCCTCATAGCCTGTTTAAGCCGATAAAAAAAGATCATGACGGCCCAAGCGACCCATCTGATCCTTCTTTTTACGGTTGTACAGTTTTGCAGAAGGTTTAACCTTAGTAACAGGCTTCACCAGACCCCAAGTACCGCGTTTGGCAGCATTAAGCTCCTTCTGCTTTTTCTTGGACAGCTTTTCATAAGAAACGAATTTTTCCATTTACTTCAGCTCCTTTATTAAACACACAAGGTAAATCTATAAAAAATCATCAGCTAAATCGAAAATTTATTGCTTAACAGCTACGTCTTTACAAACTACTAAACCATAACATATATTATATTTTAGGTCTATCTGTTTCAGAGGAAAAAAAATACTGATTGACTTCTCCACAAAAGTTTCAATCAGCAATGATTTATCTACTAAGTTGAACCATTCTAAATATGAATGGTGCCGCAGACCGGAATCGAACCGGTACGGATATCACTATCCGAGGGATTTTAAGTCCCTTGCGTCTGCCAGTTCCGCCACTGCGGCAGACTCAATAAACAAATTTGGAGGCGACACCCAGAATCGAACTGGGGATAAAGGTTTTGCAGACCTCTGCCTTACCGCTTGGCTATGTCGCCTTATTTGGAGCGGAAAACGAGATTCGAACTCGCGACCCCCTCCTTGGCAAGGAGGTGCTCTACCACTGAGCTATTTCCGCATATGGTGCCTCAGCACAGAATCGAACTGTGGACACAAGGATTTTCAGTCCTTTGCTCTACCAACTGAGCTACCGAGGCAAGATGGCGACCCGGATGGGACTCGAACCCACGACCTCCGCCGTGACAGGGCGGCATTCTAACCAACTGAACCACCGGGCCATCTTTCGTTTCTGACTCGTTGTTGTCAGCTACAAGTGATATTATACAGATTACTCACCTAAAAGTCAAGCATTTTTTATCACTTTTTTTTAGATTTTTTCTAAATTCTCAAAACCCGCATAAAATCTAGGTTTTTAAGCCATTATTATGCTAAATATAGGCATTTTTTTGCATATTTCAGGAAAATTTATCTAAAAAATTCTTAAAATATGCATTTTCTCCCCACTTTCTTTCTGATAAATTTTATACTTTCTTTATTATTTGCCCTAAACATTTTAGAAAAATATGTGTATTTTGACTATTTCTTATTATCTAAATCTCTACCACGTCCCGTAGGTACGTAGTAGCGTGTACCCACAAGCTCATCTGGTAAGTATTGCTGCTCTACCCAGCCACCAGGAAAATCATGAGGATATTTATAGGTCAGACCATGTCCTAAGGCAGCTGCACCTGGATAATGAGCATCACGTAAATGCTTAGGCACGTTACCGCAGCTACGTTTTCGAACATCGCTTAACGCAGCATCTATAGCCATATAGGAGGCATTGCTCTTTGGAGCAGTGGCAATATAGCAAACAGCCTCTGCCAATGGAATCCTTGCCTCTGGCCAGCCTACAAAATCAGCAGCCTGAGCCGCTGCATTAGCAATAACCAAGGCCTGTGGATCAGCCATACCTACATCCTCGGCAGCACAAATAACTATACGTCTGGCAATGAAGCGTAGGTCCTCCCCACCCTCCATCATACGCGCCATATAATGAAGTGCTGCATCCGTATCACCACCGCGCATGCTTTTAATAAATGCAGATACAATATCATAATGCTGATCGCCTTTTTTATCGTAGCGCTGCATTGCTGTACCTATCACACTACGTAATACATCTACAGTTAATCTGCGTTCTCCCTCCTCAGGCAACATAAACTCTGCCTGCTCTAGGATATTAAGAGCGCTACGGGCGTCTCCTGCTGCAAAATCAGCAATTATAGCTAGTACCTCAGGTTCAACCTCAAAACTGCCTCCAAAGCCCTTTACGGGGTCCTGAACAGCATGCAAAAGTATTTGCTCTATATGCTTAGGCTGCAGCTTTTCCAAGCGTACAACCTTCATACGTGAAAGAAGAGGTGAGTTAATTTCAAAGAAAGGATTTTCTGTAGTAGCGCCTATAAGCACTATAGTACCATTTTCTACATATGGTAAAAGCACATCCTGCTGCGCCTTATTGAAGCGATGAATCTCGTCGATGAAAACGATGGTACGTCCCATACCGCGCTGACGTGTCTCCTGAGCTTTAGCAATCAGCTTACGCAGCTCGGGCACACCACTGGACACTGCATTAATAGCTACAAACTGCTCACCTGTTACATGGGCTATAACCTGTGCTAAAGTAGTTTTGCCAGTTCCAGGTGGTCCATAAAACAATACTGATTGCAGCATATCGCGCTCTATCATCCTTCTGAGGGGACTTCCAGCGCCAACTGCACCTAACTGTCCTACAAAATCATCTAAGCGTTCAGGACGCATTCTGTCCGCCAAAGGCTTATCTATTTTCTTTTCTTCCTCAAATAGGCTAGTAAATAAATCCTGCATATTTTTCTCCATTACATATACAAAAAGCTGCTTACTAAACTAAGCAGCTACAAATACTTTTATCACCTTTTAGGGATATAATATTTAAATATATCCCCCACAAAAATATTAATCCCCACAATGCCGTCTTGCTCCATGTTTTGAACCTGCGTGTGCAGGTGGGTACCTTCCCTGCCTACCGCAAACGTCCACTCGAAGGAGGCTTGTTTTTGGTGGGAGGAGAATCAGGTTCCCTAGGTCAGAGTGTTGGCTCAAAACCTGTGAAGCAATGTTACGTACACCGCAGGGGTATAATACTTGTAAATTTGTTCTCAATTTGTCTTTGTCTTTCGATATCTCTATAATAGCAAATTAGAACGGATTTTTCAACTTTTAATTGGACTTTTTTAGCAATTTTCTCTAAAATTTTCTTCTTTTTTCTTTAAAGAAAAAAGGGACCGTTACATTACTGTAACAGTCCACTTTAACATCAATTATTTTTCTTTTTTAACTAAAAGGCTAGTCTTGATGTGAAGCTCACGCAGTTGTTTGTCGTCAACAACGTCAGGAGCCTGAGTCATCAGGTCAGAAGCACTTTGAGTTTTCGGGAATGCGATTACGTCACGGATAGAATCACGTTGAGCCATAATCATAATCATACGGTCTAAGCCGAATGCCAGACCACCATGAGGAGGAGCACCATAGGTGAACGCATTCATCATGAAGCCAAATTTAGCAGCTGCTTCTTCATCGGACAGACCGATAGCAGAGAATACAGCCTTTTGTACGTCACGACGATGGATACGAATAGAGCCACCACCGATTTCTGTACCGTTAAGAACCATGTCATATGCTTTAGCATATACCTTGCCAGGATCAGATTCCAGCAGCGGCAGGTCTTCATCACGAGGAGCAGTGAACGGATGGTGCATTGCAACATAGCGTTTTTCTTCCTCATTGTACTCAAACATCGGGAAATCAACAACCCACAGGAAGCTCAGAGCGTTGGGGTCAATCAAATCACGACGTTTAGCCATTTCAATACGCAGTGCGCCCAAGGATTGAGCAACTACAGACGGTTTATCAGCAACGAAGAGCAGTAAGTCGCCAGGTTCAACCTCAGCAGCCTTTTTCAGAGCTTCGATGTTTTCATCAGTAAAGAATTTAGCAATGGAGGATTTTACGCCGCCCTCTTCAGGGAATTGCAGCCATGCCATACCCTTAGCACCATAAATACCAACAAATTTAACCAGTCCATCCAGTTCACGACGAGGAATATTTGCATAGCCTTTAACGTTGATACATTTTACTTGGCCACCATTTTCAACAACACTGTTGAATACTTGGAAGCTGCAGCCTTTAATAGCTTCGCTTACATTGTACAGGGGCATGTCAAAGCGCAGGTCAGGCTTATCACTGCCATATTTGTCCATAGCTTCATCCCAAGTCATACGACGGAAGGGAACGTTCAGCTTTTTGCCAAGTGCGCCTTCAAAGATGTAGGAAATCAGGCCTTCCATCAGCTCTAAAACGTCATCAACCTCAACAAAGGACATTTCCATATCCAGCTGGGTAAATTCCGGTTGACGGTCAGCACGCAGGTCCTCATCACGGAAGCAACGTGCAATTTGGAAATAACGCTCAAAGCCAGAAACCATCAGCAATTGCTTGAAGATTTGCGGAGATTGGGGAAGAGCATAGAATTTGCCAGGATTTACACGGCTAGGAACCAGATAGTCGCGGGCGCCTTCAGGAGTGCTCTTGCACAGCATCGGAGTTTCAATCTCCAGGAAGCCGTTGTTATCCAGGAAGTCACGCATCAGCTTGGTTACTTTATGACGCAGAATGATGTTCTTTTGCATCTCAGGGCGACGCAGGTCCAGATAACGATATTTCAGACGCAGGTTTTCGTCAGTATCAATGCCATCTTGGATATAGAACGGAGGAGTTTTAGCAGTGTTCAGAACTTCGATTTCAGCAGCTACAACTTCAATAGCACCGGTAGCGATGTTCTCGTTGATGGTAGCTTCGTCACGAAGACGAACAGTACCGTTAACCTTAATTACAAACTCATTACGAATGTCCTCAGCAGTTTTGAAGCTGCTGCCTGCAGTGTCAGGGTCAGCTACAACTTGTACAATACCGCTGCGGTCACGCAGGTCGATAAAGATTAATCCGCCGTGGTCGCGTCTTTTGGAAACCCAACCGCACAGTACAACTTGTGCGCCTGCTTGTTCCTTGGTCAGCTCGCCACAATGATGGCTGCGTTTTTCTTTAATCATTTTACACACCTCTAATTACAGATTATTAAAATAATTGATGATATCATTAACAGCGATTTCTTGCTGTTCACTGGTAGCCATGTCGCGAACAACAACAGCACCACGAGCAACCTCGTCCTCGCCAAAAATCAACACTTGTTTAGCATGGAACTTATTAGCCTGCTTCATTTGAGCCTTCATGCTGCGGCCATTAAAGTCATATTCTACTTTAAAGCCTGCATTGCGCAGCTCAATAGCAGTTTTAAATGCCAAAGTAAAGTTTTCCTTTTTAGGACAAACAACGTAGGCATCAATGCTTTCATCAAACTCAGGCAGCAGATTTTGCTTTTCCAGAGCCAATAGCACACGCTCCATACCCATAGCAAAGCCAATGCCAGGTCTTGCCTCATCACCGCTAATTTCCTGTACTAAGCCGTCATAGCGACCACCGCCGCAAACAGCACTTTGTGCACCTAACGGAGCATATTGAATTTCAAAAGCTGTTTTAGTGTAGTAATCAAGGCCACGAACAAGATTATGGTCTACCTCATATTCTACGCCAGCAGCAGTCAAAAGCTCCTTTAATCCTTCAAAATGTGCTTTACAATCATCGCACAGGCACTCCTCAAGACTGGGGGCACCTACGCCAAGCTCATGACATTGAGGATTCTTGCAATCTAACAGACGCAGAGGATTTCTGTCATAACGGCCCTGACAATCCTTGCACAGCTTATCAAAGTTAGGCTTAAAGAAAGCCTGCAGCTTTTCGCGATGCTGAGGACGGCAGTTGGGGCAGCCTACAGAATTAATCTTTAGCTTTAAATCCTTCAGGCCTAAGGAATGTAAAACCTGAACAGCCAAAAGAATGATTTCTGCGTCCACATTAGGACCAACAACACCAAGAGCTTCAATGCCAAACTGGTGGAATTCACGCAAGCGTCCTGCTTGGGGACGATCATAGCGGAACATAGGTCCAATGTAATAAAATTTAGTTGCAGCATCATCCTTACTCAGCTTATGCTCAACATAAGCACGTACTGCAGAGGCAGTATTTTCGGGACGCAGAGTAATGCTGCGGTTACCGCGGTCAGTGAAGGTGTACATTTCCTTCTCTACTACGTCAGTAGTATCACCGATACCACGTTGAAACAGCTCTGTGTGTTCAAACACAGGAGTTCTAATTTCTTTATAGCCATATTGTGCGCAAATTTTACGCATGGTTTCTTCAAGATAACGCCATGCATTAACATCTGTCGGCATAATATCCTTTGTACCGCGTGGAGCAGTTGTTAGCATTTTATACCTCCTAAAGTTTGAATAACTCTTCTCTTCTCATAAACAGCTCTTCCAAGCGCTCGCCATAGGCTTTCACATTACGAGGCATGTTGAGCTTTTCCAAATGATGTCCGTCTCTGAGAGGCGCCTTGCTTGCAGAAGCAGGACCAACACCAATAACAGGATGACGCTCCTCCATCATCTGAATATTATAAATGCTTTCCGTACCGGGTTTAGCATACCCGATATTGGCCAAATGACCCAGCATATAATGCTGTCGATATAAATAATAAGGATGCATACCCATAGCTGCAGCTAGCTCCTGCCCCTGTTCAACCAAGCATCCTGCCGTTTTCGGGTCCATACTCAGCTGCGAGCCAAACAGCTCAGCACCACGCTTAAGAGTAAGTGTGTGGATTGTAAGATTTTCTGGATTTAATCTTGCCGCTTCCTTGTAAGAATACAGCACATCCGCCTCTGTTTCGCCAGGCAAACCAACTATTAAATCCATGTTAATCACAGGAATACTGCTTTGACGTACCTTTTCATAGGCCCGATAAAACTCTGTCACCGTATGTCTACGACCAATGAGTTTTAAGGTTCTGTCATGGAAGGTTTGTGGATTAACACTAATGCGGTTTACCCCCGCCTCCTCCATAGCAGCCAGTTTAGCATCACTAAAGCAATCCGGACGACCAGCCTCTACAGTAAACTCCTTTACTGTAGGCAGCTTAAGTCTTTCAGCTAACGCCAATAAGCGCGCAAACACTCTGTCATTTAAACTAGTAGGAGTTCCACCGCCAATATACAGAGAGGTTACACGCAAGCTATGCATACTTATTAATTGTACCACATTTTCTATATCTTGTTCAATCAAATTTACAAAGTTTTGCTGAGATTCTTCGTCCTTAGGTACAATTCCTGCAGGAAATGAGCAATATGTACACCTAGTAGGACAAAAAGGAACACCTACATAAATGCCAACTTCATTAAAACGCTCCTCATCAGCTACTAGTTGCTTTTGCAGCTGACATATATTTCTAAGAAGCCTGCCCTGCCGTTGTGGTAGCAGATGACTTTTTTCCATAGCAGCGGGCAGCTCTGTAAAGCTAATACCACCGTCAACCAGCTTATGAGCCAGTTTTCCAGGACGGACACCTGTTAAAATTCCCCAGGGAAGCTCCGGACGGACACCAGTCATTTGGCAAAAGGCTTTATATACAGCTATTTTTATACAACGCTTTACCTCACCACTTGCAAGGGCATCGCCAAAAACATCAGCTCCATGCTGACATTCTTCCTCAGAGCCATATATATTGCCTTCTTTTTCTAAAACAACACCTACTCTGCCATTCCCATGCTCAAGGCGCAGTAGTACTAGCTCATCGTCCTCAGCCATCTGACTTACATCATGAAGAAGCTGGTATGCAAAAAACGCAGCCATATCACTAACAGGACGCGTCAGCTCATATTCAGTGTTATTGGTCAATATAAAATATTTCATCATCTATAATCCAACTAAATTACCTTTTATGCTTCCTATATCTTTATACTTCAGACGTCAGCTTCTCTGTGCTATCCTTTTTAGCGTGCCACAGCTCACGATAAAGCACGCCGTAAACAGCAGCCACTGGTACAGCAAAAACCATGCCTAAAATACCAAAGAGCTTTGCACCTATCAGCAAGCTGATAATTAGCACCACAGGATGTACATCTACCTTTTTTCCCATTACTCTAGGCAAAAGGATATTGGCATCAATCTGATAGTAAACCAGATAAAAGAGTGCTACATTAAATGCTGCCTCAGGAGATTGTCCATAGGCAATAAATATTGCAGGTACAGCACCCATAAGAGGACCAACCACAGGAACAGTTTCGGCTAAAATAGCCCAAAAGCCTAAAACCAGCGGCAGCTCAATACCTAAAATCATGTTGCCAATAGCAATGCAAAAGCCAGAAATAAGGCTAAGCTTACCTAAACCACGAACATAGGCGCTAAGAGTTTTGCCAATTTCATTAATAATACGCTCTGCCTTCGGCTGCGCTTCTACTGTAAACAGATTAATAACCATGCGACGTAAATCACGCCAATCCTTTAGGAAATAGAAGCTCAAAAACGGCACGATAATCATACCAATAAGGTTTTGGAAAATCTCCATACTGGACTTAAGCAAATTACGCAGCAAAACACTTACAAAGCCCATCGCCCAGTTAACTAAATCCTCAAATAGCATATTAAAGTTAGATGGCAAAACAGGTATGGAGGCAGGATTTTCTAGCATAGCCTCCAAGCCACCGCCCATGCTTGATTTCATAGCAGCAAGCGGAAGCTTTTGAATAAACTCATTCATCTGCCCAAACAAAGGCAAAATGATAAAGCCAATTGCCACTACGATAAAGATGCAAAAGGCAAGCAGCGCCAATACAATAGCAACAGCCCAGCTTAGCTTAATCATGCCATGAGCCATGCGAATTTGTGAAATAGCATCAACCACTGGATATAGTAAAAAAGCTAGTCCTATAGCCAAAAGAATAGGTAACAAAAATCCAGCTAACAAATATAGAATATAGGAAATTGCAGCAGTAACACCAAGCTTAAAAAAGGTGCTGCTGCGTATTATAGGCCAATATTTAAACATTTTTTATTGCAAAAAGGGATTTCTACGGCGCTCCCAGCCAACAGTAGTTTTCGGACCATGTCCAGGCAATAATGTTACATCATCATCAAGAGTCAAAAGCTTACTTCTGATGGAATCCAAAAGTCCGGAATAGCTGCCACCAGGGAAATCTGTACGACCAATGGACTCACAGAAAATAGTATCACCAACAAATACTACTGCTGCTTCCTTGCTATAGTAGCACACGCCACCTTTGGTATGACCAGGTGTTGCCAGGCATTTTAATTCCATACCTGCTACGAAAATAACCTCGCCGTCTTCAACGTAGTTTTCCGCAGGTGCAGAGGTCATGTTCATACCCCAAAAAGCAGATAGGTTAGTAGTAGGACTGCTTAAGCATTCTGCATCCTCCTCGCTCATATACACAGTAGCACCAGTAGCCTTGCGAAGTTCATCTAAAGCACCAATATGATCGCTATGACCATGAGTCAACAGGATAGCAACAATTTTAGCATTAGCAGCCTCTGCCATTTTCATTATAACATCGCAATCTCCACCTGGGTCAACTACAAAGCATTCCCCATCTTTTTCATTCACAACCACATAGCAGTTAGTACCAATATGACCAACCTCACGAGAGTATATTTTCATTCTTATAGCTCCTTTCAACAAACATCTAAATGCTCCTTACCCAAAATAGGATAAGGAGCAGGTATATTTAAAACAAGCATCTACGCCTTGAGGCAGTAAATGCACCAAAAGCATTTAAATACTACAGCAATTTTGTGCTGTCTAAAAGAATCGTAACAGGACCATTATTAACAAGCTCCACCAGCATATGAGCACGAAAAATACCAGTTTCTACGTGAATATTTTTTTCACGGCAGGCATCTACAAAGCGCTCATAATAGGCATTAGCAATATCCAGCTTTGCAGCCTTATCAAAGGACGGACGCTTACCCTTACGGCAATCACCACAAAGAGTAAATTGGCTTACTGCCAAAATTTCGCCACCCACATCCTGTACTGATAAATTCATCTTTTCGTTTTCATCTTCAAAAATGCGCAGGCCAGTAACCTTATCAACAATATAATTTAGATCCTTATCAGTATCACCCTCAGCAACACCAAGAAGCACCAAAAGACCTTTATTGACCTTACCGGTAACGCTGCCATCTACAGTAACGCTAGCGCGATCAACACGCTGTACAACTGCTCTCATTTCTTACCTCCGTTAGCTGTGGAAAGCACACGCTCTACTGTAAATACGCCCTTCATACGACGTATTTTATTCATAACATATTCTAGCTGCTCTAAGCTGACAATATCAAGACCTAAATGCAAAATAGCAATTTTATTTTTATCAGTATGGCCATTTAAGGAAGAAATATTAACTTTAGCCTCGCTGACGATATTCATAATCTCACTCATAATGCCAGGACGGTCACCCGAGGTAATTACAATATTAACCTTGTAAACATCATTAATACCAATGTCCCATGCTACCTCAATCAGGCGTTTTTGTTCATCAGGATTATTACTAAGCACATTGGGACAATCTGCACGATGTACAGAAATACCGCTGCCTCTAGTTATATAGCCTATAACAGGATCTCCAGGAATAGGATTGCAGCAACGAGCAAGCTTAACCATAATCCCTTCTTCACCCTTTACAAGAATGCCGTGACTAGACTTAGCCTTAGACTTGCGAGGCTTCAGCTCTGCCAAAACCTGCGCCAAATCCTTAGTAGTAGTAAGCTGCTGTTCGCGCTTATAAATCTCCACCAGCTTAGACATAACCGTATTTAAGGTTACACCGCCATAGCCCAAGGTTGCTAGCAAATTTTCATCAGAGTCAATACGCAGCTTGCAGCCTACCTCGCGTAGCTTTTCAGGAGAAACAAGAGCCTTAAGCTCATAGCCTAAGCGTTTAACCTCACGCTCCAGCATTTCACGACCTTTGACAATATTTTCCTCACGACGTTCCTTTTTAAACCAGCTGCGGATTTTATTACGGGTATCAGAGGAGCCAATAATATTTAACCAATCGCGGCTAGGTCCGCTGGACTGCTTAGATGTAATAACCTCAACAATATCACCATTCTTAAGTTGATAATCCAAGGGAACAATGCGTCCGTTGACCTTAGCACCAACACAACGATTACCAACATCAGTATGAATACGATATGCAAAATCTATAGGCACACTACCTACAGGCAGGTCAATAACATCACCACGAGGAGTAAATACAAAGACCTCGTCAGCAAAAATATCCATTTTAACCGTGTTAACAAAATCACGGGAATCATTCATATCATTATGCCATTCCAACAGCTGACGCAGCCAGGACAGCTTGGCATCAAAGCCCTTGTCACCACCAGCAGCAGGCTTACTGCCGCCACTTTCCTTATAACGCCAATGAGCAGCAATACCATATTCGCTGATACGGTGCATCTCAAAGGTACGGATTTGGATTTCCAACGGCTGACCCGCATTACTCATAACAGTAGTATGCAGAGACTGATACATATTAGATTTAGGAACAGCAACATAGTCCTTAAAGCGTCCGGGAATCGGTTTCCACATACTATGAACTATACCAAGAGTACCATAGCAATCCTTAACCGTATCAACCAAAACACGAATTGCTAAAAGGTCATAAATTTCACTTAAGGATTTATGGTCACGCAGCATTTTTTTATGAATGCTATAAAAATTCTTAGGTCGTCCCTGAATCTCGCAGCGAATGCCTGCCTTTTCTACAGCAGCCTTCAAATCGGCCATAGCATCATTAATCATACCTTCACGCTCGCTGCGTTTTACCTTAACCTGCTCCATCAGATTATAGTAAATATCAGGCTCCAAATAACGGAAGGATAAATCCTCCAGCTCCCATTTAATGGTATAGATACCAAGACGATGAGCTAAAGGCGCATAAATCTCTAGGGTTTCACGAGAAATAGACTGCTGCTTATGTACCGGCATATACTTCATGGTACGCATGTTATGTAATCTGTCCGCAAGCTTTATAAGCACCACACGAATATCTCTAGCCATTGCCAAAAACATCTTACGGTAGTTTTCTATTTGTCTATCTTCCTTAGAAACGTACTCAATTTTTCCTAATTTAGTCACACCATCAACCAGATTAGCAACTATTCCACCAAAGCGCTCAGTAATATCAGATATTGTATAGTCCGTATCCTCAACTACGTCGTGCAAGAAAGCAGCAGCTAAAGTACGCTCATCCATCTGCAAGCTGGCTAAAATACCTACTACTCCAATAGGATGGATAATATAAGGCTCACCTGATTTACGAAACTGAGCAGAATGGGCCTCTGCAGCAAGATCATAGGCCCTGCGTACAAAGGCAACCTGATCTGGATTTAAATATGCTTCAATTTTAGCAAAAAGTACATTTACATCACTAACATTAGTGTCAATCGTAGAGGGCATACTCCCCACTCCCATCTACACCCACTGCAAAAATGGGCGCATAAATTATCTATTAGGCTGGTCATCCCTTAGGATATCTCCAGCCATAGCGCTAGCCACGCAATAAATCATGCTGGCTTTGGCGCATGTTCTCTTTATACATATTGATCTGCGTCTGACGCTTATGCTGTACGGAGGAATAAAGGGGTGCATCCTCCAAATTGCAACGCTTAATGACGCCTTTAGATATTATACCATTATTTATAGTAATAAAACCAAGTTGCTCCATAATTTTCACAGCATTGCCACTAACTTTTCCCATAAAGCATTCCGGAAGTGCATTCAGCTCCAAACTTCCACGCTTAAGCAGTGCATCCATCATCGTACGATAAGCCACTGTCATTGCCTCACGATGAGGATATTCTATATGAGCCTCCCTTGACGCTTCCTCTAAATCCCTACAGTTAAAGAGCATTACCGTCTGGTTAACACCATGCTTTTTAAAATATGCTAAAAGTGCCTTTAAGGGCAGCTCAGGGATATCATATAATAAAATGCTGTCACACAGCTCTATAATATTATCAGCATGCTTATCAGAGCTCTTATCTGCTAAAAACTGTGGCTTTAACTGTTCATAGGTAATAAATTCAATATGCTCATTAAGCTCACCCTGAAGCTTAGGTGCATTATCCAAAGCTTTTACCAAAACCTGAATTCTATCTCCTACTCTAGCAAAGGCCTCCATCAGGCTTTGTTTATCCTCATTACTATGACGCAAATCTCCCAGTGTAAAGCGCTGACGAATAGAGTCTGCACGTAGCTGCACACTGCTTCCGCCATTCCATTCATTTATCTTAGGCTGAAAGGCAATATCAGCAATCATATTATCAAAAAGCACTGGCATCAGGCAAGCCTTGTTCCACATTACGGAGCGATAGCTATAATCACCCTTATTAACTACAAACTGCAGATGATTTCTGTCCTTGCCTATAACACGCTCATTGCGGATTAAAGCATTACGGAAAGCAAAAACAGGTGCTTTATTACGACAACCACAGGGTTCTAAAAGCTTAAGCTCTTCCAGGTCTTTAACAGTAATCTGATTACAAATTTCGCTATCAATCTCTAGCCTGGGAAGATAATCCTCTTCCTGTAGCTTAGACTTGACAAAGTTTTTAAAGCGACGCTTAAATTCAGAAATATTGGCTGCTGGAAGCGTCAGTCCTGCTGCCTGATGATGACCACCAAATTGGGTTAAAAGGTCTGACTCAGCCGCAATGGCCTCATATAAATCAAGAGCCTCAATACTGCGACAGCTACCTTTAGCCATATCACCATCTACACTAATTAAAATTGTTGGCAGATGATACTTATCCACAAGACGGGACGCAACAATACCTATTACACCCTGATGCCAACCCTCAGAGGCCAAAACTATTGCTGTATCAATATGCTCCTCCATGGCTAGCAATGCTTCTGCCTGCTCTTGAATCTCACGACAAATTTGCTGGCGCAAAGCATTTTCTCTATTGAGCATTTCGGCAATACTTCTAGCCTTTTCAGGGTCTTCTGTTACCAAAAGCTCTACAGCAGACTGAGCATGCTCCAAGCGTCCCACAGCGTTGAGACGAGGCGCCAGGCCAAAGCCTATATTTTCAGAAATTAGTCCCTTTTCAGGGCAACCACTAGCCTTCATTAAAGCACGCAGTCCAACTAGCTTAGTATTTTCCATTGCAGTTAAACCACGACGAACAATTTCACGATTTTCGCCTAAAAGCGGTACAATATCTGCAACTGTACCCAAGGCAGCTAGCTCTGTCAGCTCCTGCCATTCCGGCAGCCTATTTTCTGAAGCAGAACCCAGCTCCATAGCCTGGCATAGCTTGTAGGCAACACCTACACCACTAAGCTCCTTAAAGGGATACTGGCAGTCTGCCTGCTTGGGATTGACAATAGCATATGCGGGTGGAAGAACCTCTGGAATATGATGATGGTCCGTAATGATAATATCCATACCCTTAGGAGCCCTTTCAACCTCGTGCAGACCACTAATGCCGCAGTCCACCGTGATTACCAAGCCTGTACCACTTTCAAAAATTGTTTTCAAGGCCTCATCATTCAGTCCATAGCCTTCACTTTTACGCTGTGGAATATATGTATTGACATTAGCTCCACGTCCCTTTAAATAAACATAAAGTAAGGACGATGCTGTTATACCATCCACATCATAGTCACCATACACAGTAATTTTTTCATTATCGGCAATAGCTTTTTCAATACGCTTAACTGTTTTGCGCATATCCTTCATTAGAAACGGGTCATGAAAAGGCTTATCGCTTCCATATAGAAATTCACGCATTTCGGCTGGTGTATTAAAATCACGTTCCAATAAAATGCCTGTAACAAGGGGTGAAATTCCCAGCTCTGCAGCAAAGCAGCCAGCCTTATCCTTGTCATATTCACCTATTTTCCAAATACTTTGCTTGCTAATCATAACTTTTTAACCTCGTCAGTATTAGCAGCATTCTTTACCTTAGCTTCTGCTTCCTGATGCATAATTTGCGTATGCTGCAGCATAGCAATACGCTCCTCCAAACGCTTATTTTCATTTTGCAGCAAGGTCATTTCCTCACGCAATTTTTTGTCAGCAAGATAGTGACGAGCCTTGGCTATAAGCAGAAAACAGGAGGCAACCATTACGCCTGCAAAAAATGCACCCAAAATAACAAGAACTAAGGAGCTATTAAACTCCCACAGAATAAAGTTTAGGGGAACAGTAACAGCATTTTGAATAGCAAACATAGCAACTAAAATACTTAACGCAATCATGATAATAGTAAAAAACAAAAACATCATCTTCACTCCTTTGCTATTTTAAGAATTATAATTTTATAACTTTAAATATTCGTGCAATTAGTAAAAAACTCCTGCTTTTCAGCAGGAGTTTGTAAAATTCTTCTGATAAACTATTAATATTTGCCAACAATGTTACAAAGATACAAAAAATCCTGCCCTCGAAACCGAGAGCAGGATTAATTTTTTTACTTCTATGCTTTGCACTCATCAAGATGAGCCTTCATAATACGCTTGTAGACCTCCACACCAGGCTGGTCGTAAGCATCTACATTAGCCAGCTCGCCTTCATAGGCAACACTAAGCATCAAAAAGAACATCAGCTGTCCCAAATAATACTCATTGAGCTTAGGAAGCACAAATTTAGCATTATGACGATTATCACTGGTTAAGGCCTCCTCATTAGCACGAAGTGCCAATCTCAGAGCCTTGTTCATATCCAGACCATCGTACTTTTTGAAGAATTCAACATCCTGGAATGGATTCCTCAGTACAGCTTCCTCTGCAGGATAGGTAATCTCCAAAAATTGTACTACCTTGTTACGACGTCCATCCTGATGCTGCTGAGTTTGAGCGTGCATATCCGTAGTACCTACCGCCACAATAGGTGTACGGCCATAGTGACACACATTTCCCTCACGATCAAGACGCTTGCCTAAGGACTCAGCCAAAAGCTGAACATACCATTCACTAAGCGATTTTAACTGCATACTGTAAGGCATAAAGGCTTCAATGGTGCGTCCCTCCTGATAAGCCAAAAACTTAGTCAGGGCATTAATTAATGCAGGATTTTCCTCCAAAGGCATGCTTTGACAATAAGTATCCATATCCCTTGCGCCAAGAAGAAACTCTTCAATGTCACCGCCCAAAGCAGCCATAGTCACAAGTCCTGGATCTGTCATTACACAAAAACGTCCGCCAATGCCCTCTTTAATATCAAAGCGCTGCCAGCCAAATTTATCAGCCAGCTTCAATAACGGCGCGTCCTTCGGATCCGCCTTTAAATCAGTAACAACAGTACATTCTAAAGCAATATTCTCTTCTCTACTAAGAGCATCATAAAAATAAGTAAAGGCTGTAATAGTCTCCAAAGTAGTTCCGGATTTAGAAATTGGAACAAGCATTACTCGTAGCTTACGCTCACAGCATTCCTCAATGGATAAACGATGCAGCTCATACAAAAGTGCATTACTATCCATGGGATCAAGATTATTACCAGAAAAGTAAATGCGCGGCTGTCCTTGACGAGTTACCTTTTCGGCGTTCCAATGAAACCCACCTAAAATGTCCATCAACACCTTATTACCAAGGTAAGAGCCTCCCACGCCTAAAAACACTACAGCATCGACTTGCTGCAAATATTTACTAAACTGCTTCAGCTTGATGATGGATTCCGGAGTATTGGGATTATTTTCCTTTATATAGGGCATCCGCAGAAAATATACGTGCTCCGGCGTACCATCCTTAGAAAGATGGCTTTTAGCTACGCCGGACTCACGAATCTTTTCTACTGCTTCAAAAGCAGCCTTGCCCTGTGTTTGTAAAGCCCGTTGAACCTTGGCTTCATCTAAACGACCCTCACCAAACATATTAGTGAAATCAAAGATAATGCCATTAGTCAGTATTTTTTTCTCAAGCACCCACAACACATCCTAAAATATTATTTGAAGTAATTAACACCAGATTGGAAGATTTTTTGGTCTTTTTCACCAGCAATATTACGGAACAGGCCAGGAGCAAAACGCTCAGTGTGACCCATCTTACCAAATACTCGACCATCAGGACTAGTAATACCTTCAATAGCATACAAGCTACCATTAGGATTGAACGGAGTGTTCATGGTAGGTACGCCTGCAGTATTTACATATTGAGTTGCCACCTGACCATTTGCAAAGAGCTCTTTAATAGTGCTTTCCGGAGCATAGAAGCGACCTTCGCCGTGAGATACAGCAACAGAATGTTCTTCACCAGGCTCGCACAGGCTCAGCCAAGGAGACTTGTTAGAAACAACTCTAGTGGTAACAATTTGAGAAATATGTCTGCCAATGGTATTAAAGGTCAAGGTCGGAGATTCCTCATTCATATCGCAAATCTTGCCATAAGGAACAAGACCCAGCTTAATCAAAGCCTGGAAGCCATTGCAAACGCCCAGCATCAAGCCATCACGGTTCTCAAGCAGGTTGCTAACAGCCTCTTTAATACGAGGATTACGGAACATAGTAGCAATAAACTTGCCGCTACCGTCCGGTTCGTCACCAGCACTAAAGCCGCCAGGAATCATGATAATTTGAGAATTATTAATCATTTCTACCATACGTTCAACAGACTCTTCAATTGCTTGAGCAGTCAAATTGCGAACAATAAAGGTATTAGCCTCTGCGCCAGCTGCTTCAAAAGCACGTGCACTGTCATATTCGCAGTTGTTGCCAGGGAATACAGGAATGAATACTCTCGGCTTAGCGATGGTAATAGGTGCGGTCAATGCTAAATCAGCCTTGTAAAGAGGTTGATTAATATCTGCAGGCTCATCTACCTCTGCCAGCTTAGACGGGAAGATGGTTTGCAGAGTGTTCATATATGCATGCAGCACTTTGTCTGCAGTAATTACAGTATCATTAATTGCAATGCCTGCTTCTGCTTTTACAGAACCCAGGTTCATGTAATCAAGGCCTTCAAACAGCTCTTCAGGCTCTACACCAGCTGCCAGCTCCAGAACTAAGCCACCAGGTTGCAGAGTGAAGAGGCTGTCAGTATCATGGAAGGGTTTAATGAACTCAAAGCCAAGCTCATTGCCCATGCACATAGTGCTTACTAAAGCAGCAATGCCACCCTCTTTTACAGCAGCAGCAGCAACAACCTTACCTGCTTCAATAGCTTTATGAACAGCAGTCAGATTAGCTTTCAGAGCAGTAAAGTCAATAACCTCTGCTTCGTCACGAGGAGCGGACAGGAAGATTACCTTGTCGCCAGCTGCCTTAAATTCAGCAGATACAGCTTTATTGCCATCAATTACGCCTACAGCAAAGGATACCAGAGTAGGCGGAACGGTTTTATCCATAAAGGTGCCGGACATACTATCTTTACCACCAATTGCAGGCAGGTCCAGTGCGTCCAGTGCGGTGAATGCACCTAACAGAGCGCTGAAGGGTTGACCCCAGCTCTTGCTGTCATGCAGTTTGGGGAAATACTCTTGCAGAGTTAAGCGCAGCTTAGCCGGATCAGCACCCAAAGCAACTGCACGAGTTACAGACTCGGTTACAGCATACATTGCGCCATGGAAGGGGCTCCAGCATGCTACGGACGGATTATATCCACAAGCCATAACAGAGGCAGCAGTGGTTTCACCATGGAGTACGGGAATACGACCAACCATACCCTCCATCGGAGTCAGTTGGGTTTTGCCACCAAAGGGCATCATTACAGTGCCTCTGCCAATGGTGCTATCAAAGCGCTCAGACAAACCCTTTTGGCTGCAAACATTAAGACGAGCCAAGTTATCCAGCCATGCAGCTTCCAGATTAGAAGCCTTAGTTACTTCTTCAGGAACCAGATTAAATACATTCTCGCCTGCTTCCTCAGCAACGGTAACATTAGTGTGTTGAGCTACACCGTTGGTGTCCAAGAATGCACGGGACAGGTCAACAATCTTATCGCCACGCCAGAACATAACCAGACGAGGATCAGCAGAAACCTCAGCAACAACAGTTGCCTCTAGGTTTTCTTCGTCAGCATATTTAATGAAAGCGTCACGGTTAGCAGCTTCAATAACTACTGCCATACGCTCTTGAGATTCAGAAATTGCCAGCTCGGTGCCGTCCAGACCTTCGTATTTCTTAGGAACCTTATCCAGATCAATTACAAGACCATCGGTAAGCTCGCCAATAGCAACGGATACACCGCCTGCACCAAAGTCGTTGCAGCGTTTAATCATTGCAGTTACAGCAGGATTGCGGAACAAGCGTTGGATTTTACGTTCGGTAGGAGGATTACCCTTTTGTACCTCTGCACCGCAGCTCATCAAAGAGTCAACAGTATGCTCTTTAGAGGAGCCAGTTGCACCACCGCAGCCGTCACGACCGGTTTTGCCACCCAGCAGAACAACAATATCGCCAGCAGCAGGACGCTCACGACGAACAGCGCTTCTAGGAGCAGCACCCATTACGCCACCAATTTCCATACGTTTAGCAACAAATTTGTCATGATAGTATTCTTGTACGTGACCAGTAGCCAAACCAATTTGGTTACCATAGGAGCTATAGCCAGCAGCAGCGCCAATGGTAATCTTGCGTTGAGGCAGCTTGCCAGGCAGAGTTTCACTAATAGCAGCTCTGGGATCAGCAGAACCGGTTACACGCATAGCTTGGTATACATAGGAACGACCAGACAGCGGATCGCGGATTGCACCGCCCAGGCAGGTGGCAGCGCCGCCGAAGGGTTCAATTTCAGTAGGATGGTTATGGGTTTCGTTTTTGAACATAACCAGCCATTCTTCAGTTTTACCATCAACCTCGATGGGTACAACAATGGAGCATGCGTTGATTTCCTCGGATTGATCCAGGTCATCCAGCTTTCCAGCCTTACGCAGCTTTTTCATGCCAACAACGGCAATATCCATCAGGGTAACAGGACGCTCGGTATCTTCGCCATAAACAAAGTCACGAGCAGCCATATATTTATCATAAGCCTCTTGTACAGGCTTGGTCAGAGCGCCAGGAACAAAGTCTACGTCCTCAATCTGAGTCATAAAGGTAGTATGACGGCAGTGGTCGGACCAGTAGGTATCCAGAACGCGGATTTCAGTAATAGTAGGTTCACGATGCTCTTCATTGAAGTATTTTTGGCACCATAGCAAATCCTCCAGACTCATAGCCAGACCCATGGATTTACGCAGCTCCTCTGCCTCTTCCTTGGTCATGGTCAAAAAGCCAGCAACGGATTTAACCTTTTCAGGCTCTTCGCAGGTGCTTACCAATGTTTCAGGCTTAGCTTGCTCTGCTTCACGTGCTTCAATGGGGTTGATGCAGTATGCTTTAATGGTTTCAAAGTCAGCATCGCTGATTTCGCCCTCTAAAACATAAACCTTTGCAGCAGAAACCATCGGACGATCCTTTTGAGTGATCAGCTGGATACATTGCTCAGCAAAATCCTCACGTTGGTCGTACTGACCGGGCAGCAGCTCCATAGCAAAAACCTTAGCACCGTCAGCAACGGGCAGATTTTCCTCTACAACGCTGTCCACAGGGGGTTCGGACAGTACCAGCTCCTTAGCCATGCGGAACTCCTCATCGCTAAGGCCCATTACATCGTAACGGTTAATAATGCGGATGTTTTTCAAACCAGTCATGCCCAGGTTGTTGCGTAAATCAGCAAGCAAACCATGTGCCTCTACAGCGAATTCATCCTTTTTTTCAACAAATACTCTTCTAATATTACTCATAAGTGCAGCCTCCTGTTATATTATGAGAAAAAATGACACAATACTCCTTATCCATTTTATCACATTTTGTGTGCATATCCAATATCTTATACATAATATTGAAAAAAAAGAGAACATTGCAGAAAAATTTTAGAAAAATATTAGGAAAAAATACATAGTTTTAGAAGCTTTTTACTCCCTAATTCTTCTTTATTACAAAATTTTTGTGATTTTCTTGTAAAAATCCCTAATAGATTACATATATTTTATTACCTTGTGGTATAATGTCCTATGATTAGTATTATTGCTTTTTAAAGCCAAGGAGGTTTTACATATTTTAGAATTTAAGCCCGTAACCATTGACGTTAAACCATTATTTGAAAGCTATACAGCTAAAGCTCATCAACGTGGCAGCGAATGTGCCTTTTCCAACAACTTTGTATGGCGTGACTGCTATCATATCTATTGGTGCATCGCCTACGACTTTTTACTGCTCAGGGTTAAGCGTAATAATGTAGATTTTTATCTGCAGCCCTTAGGAGGACGAGACGAGGATCTGCCCAAGCTTATTGCAGCTTTAAAGGAAGAGCACAAAGGCCAGCCCTTCGAAATGCATGGCATTTATGACTTTACCAAGGAACGCTTTGAAAAAGTTTTTGACAATTTGGAGTTTGGTGAAGACCGTGACAATTGGGACTATGTTTATCTGCAGGAAAAACTGGCAACACTTGCTGGACGCAAGCTGCATGGCCAAAAAAATCACTTTAACGCCTTTGTAAAAAATCATCCTGATTATACCTATGAGCCTATCAACAACGAAAATATTCGTGAATGCTTAAGCTTTGGTGAAAAGTGGTGTGATGACCGTATGCATGAGGACCCCTCTCTGCTATGCGAAAAATACGCTATCCAGCAGGCATTCTTAAACTTTGATGCCTTAGAGCTTCGTGGCGGTGCCATCCGCTTTGATGGAAAAATCCAAGCCTTTAGCTTTGGCAAAAAAATTAACGAGGACACAGCTGTACTCCATGTAGAAAAGGCTGATCCTTCTGTTCGTGGTTTGTATACTGCTGTAATGAAGGAATTTGCGGCCCATGCTTGGACTGATGTAAAATATATCAATCGTGAAGAAGACATGGGTGACCCCGGACTGCGCCAAGCTAAAGAAGCCTTAAAGCCTGAATTTATGATTCAAAAATATAATCTTTACTTCAAATAAAAGCTCTTTATTAGCCTTCTGCTCAAACCAGAAGGCTAACTTCATATTATGCAAGCATTAGCTTTAATCTATAGCTAAATAACCAGATTTATCTGGAGAAAGGAAAAATCCAATTAACAGTTATGATAATTGGATTGTACATTTGCTATGAATTTTAGAGTTGTTAACGAAGCACGCATGAATCAAGTTAGCGATTTATGGGACTACTGCTTCGAAAAGAAGGATGAACCCTTTTTCCAATATTATTTTGACCAATATTGTGGCAAAAACAATATGGTCATTGGTGGCTTTGAAGAAATTGACAACTGGGAATATTTACGTTGCATGCTACACGTAAATCCCTATATGCTAAAGCTCCGCCAAAAAAATCAATTTATTCCCTATATAGTTGGCGTTGCCACTGCTCCTGAAGCCAGAGGACAGCACCTATTCCGCCCGCTGCTTGAAACAACCTTTGATGTACTGCGCGCACAAAACGTCAGCTTTGTAACCTTAAAACCCATTAACGCAGGAATTTATCTGCCCTATGAATTTAGCTGGTGCTATTTTGACCACAGCTACCAATTGCCTGCTGACAAGCTTACCCTACCCCCCACTCCCATGCTGCCCTGTCAACGCCATGAGCTAAAAGCAGAGCTTTTGGCGCCTATTTATGAAAGCGTTACAGCTAGCTGGAATGGTGTACCCATCCGTACAGATTTTCAATGGCAAAAGCTGCTTACTGTATGTGGCATGGAAAATACTCAATGCGTAGTAGTTTATGAGGATAACCAAGCCAGTGGCTACATGCTGTATCAGCTGCAAAATGGCTGCTTTAACATATTTGAGCTGTTAGCTAAAACAGCAGCTGCAAAAAACAGACTACTCCACTACGCCGCTCAGCATAAGAGTGAAGCACCTACAATTAAATGGCTTGCTCCGGAGTGGGATACAACCTACCTTAATTTTAAAGACCAAGCCTTTAGCGGCAGCTATGAGCCCTTTATGATGGCACGCTGTCTTAACGCCCGCCAAGCTCTAGTAGAGACCGCTGTGCCAGAGGATATGCCTCAGGACACACTGGTACTTCTTTTAACAGACAGCGTCATTAAATACAACAATCATCTGCTAAAGCTCAAAACAGCTCCTGGAAAAATGGAGGTAGTAACAACTGCAGATGAAGAAGAAATAACCATGAACATGGCTGCCTTCACGCAAATGTATTTAGGTGCCTACACCGCCACCGAGTTATATGAAGCAGGACTCATCCGCTGCAAAAATACTACCAAGCTAGCGCTTCTTGATAGGCTTTTTCCAAAAACCAAAAACTGGATTAACGAATATTTTTAAAGCAAAAACAGCTTAGATAATTTCATGTTACCTAAGCTGTTTGTTTTTTTACCCTATTAAATTTTACAGAATCTCTTCTCTAATCAATATGTTAATCATTTCCTGCTTACCTAATACCCACAGCAAATCGCCCTTTTCAAACACTAGGGATACATTGGGATTGGTAAATGTGTAATCTCCTCTTTCTAAGCCAATTACTAGGCAATGCCAACGATTGCGCAAATCTGCCGCTTTTATTGTTTGTCCTAAAAGTCCTGTGTGCTTATCAATGGTGATAGCACAGGAAAGGAAGTTATCAGCAGCATTTTTATCAGAATCAGTTTGCTCTAACATAAATTGACGCAGGCTTACAGCTTCTTTGACACGCTCTATACCAAGCTTGAAGTGACCAATACCAGCCTGCAGGGAGTTTAACTGCTCCTTAGTACCAATTACAAGGATGCTGGAGCCACGCTCTAGGACCTGCTTACCACCAGGCATATCCACGCTGTGGTCGCCCTTGGTTATTTGCAAAATATTACAGCCAAAATGCTGGCGAAAGGCCATTTCTATCATATTCATACCAATAAGCTTAGAATCATCCTTGACGGTATATCGTGCTAGCTGCAAATCCTGGTCAAACCAAGAAATTTTACTGTCTGCAGCTTCGCCATTCATAGCCTCATAGTGCTTACGCATATGCTTTTCATTCATATTTACTAAGAAGCGAGACTCTATGCGCAAATACTCGCCCATCAGCCAGTCGCTAGAGGAAATAAAGTATGCAGCGGCAGCCATAGCCACAAAGCATAATACTCTATGGAAGCCCATAATATCAGAAAAAATAGCATGGAGGAAGCCACCTGCTAAAACAAACTTACCTGCAATCAGCAGCAGCAAAGGTAAATGGTTGGAGCGGCGCTTAAACCACAAGGCACCAAAAAGCTCTGCATTACCAGCTCTATTGACTAACACAGCACGCAAAATAGGAGACATCACAACTAAGGTTGCTGCACCAGTAATGTATTCACTGGATTTTAAGCCCAATCCTTCCAGATAAGGCAGCAGGTGATATTTGGCACCTACCAAAATTGCTGTCAGAAGGGTAAAATAAATAGCCATACGGATTATGTAGCTGTTAATTAGCTTTTTCCAATCGCCTTCATCAGAAACCTTTTCTTCCTTCTCAGTGTAACGCTCCAGCCATGTAAGCAGCTTCTTAGGCAATATCTTATTTAAGGTATTATACACTCCTTCAGATGACATAACTAAAAACGGTGTGGTAAAGGTTGTAATTACAGAAACAGCAACGATAATTGGGTATAAAAAGTCACTGGTTACATTTAGGCTTGTTCCCAAAGATGCGATAATGAAGGAAAATTCGCCAATCTGGCACAAGCTGCAGCCACAACGTACTGCAGTATGCAAATCCTGGCCAGCAGATAAAAAGCCAATGGTGGACATTGTAACCTGACCTACGATAGTTACAACTACTAAAATAGCAATAGGAGCAGCGTACTCCACCAGTACAGACGGATTAACAAGCATACCAACGGATACGAAGAACACAGCGCCAAACAAATCTTTTACAGGCTTTACCAGATGCTCTATCCTATCAGCATTAGGAGCCTCAGCAATTAAGGAACCCATAATGAAGGCACCCAAGGCGGAGGAAAAGCCCATATGAGATGCCAATACAACCATGCCCAGGCACAAGCCTATGGAAGCAACAACCAGAGTTTCGTCATTCATAATGCTTTTGGTTTTCTTGAAAAATGTAGGAATAAGATACATACCAAGTACAAACCACAAAATAATACAAAAAACAAGCTTACCTACACCGGCAAAAAGTGCCTCAGTAGAAATGCCACTGCTGGCAGCACCCAAGGTAGACAAAATTACCAGCATTACGATACCGGCAATATCCTCAATAATCAGCATGCCTAAAACCAGCTGTGCAAAGCGCTCCTCCTTCAGCTTCATATCATCAAAGGCCTTAATAATAATAGCAGTGGAAGACATGGACAGCATACCGCCTAAGAAAAGACTGTTCATATGACTCCAGCCTAAAAGATTACCACAAAAATAGCCAACGACAATCATGCCACCAATGGCCACAGCACTGGCAATAAAGGCGGTACTGCCAACACTCTTAAGCTTATAAAAACTAAACTCTAAGCCTAATGCAAACATTAAAAATATTACGCCAATCTCAGACCATGTGGAAATATTTGCTGAATCCATTACTGTTGGAAAAAGCTGACAGTTAGGACCAGTTATAAAGCCTGCAATAATATAGCCTAAAACAAGAGGCTGATGCAGCTTTTTAAAGAGAATTGTTGTTATACCTGCCACCAACAAAATCATGGACAGGTCACTAATAATTGTAGGTAAATGTGTCATAGCTAGCTCCTTTATCTATATTAAAAAGTAAAAGCCGCAGAATGAGCTGCGGCTCAGTAAAGACAAAACAGGAAAAATGTTGTATAATATTTTCGTGAGTATATTATACAATATTTTGCAGGAGAAGAAATCCCCCTTTGCAAATAATTCACAAATCTATTTATTCCCCATTCTGTTTATTCAGAATGAGTTTATTATTTATGGAGGAATCAACATGAACGAAAATAAGGAAAGATTAGTCTTGATTGACGGTGAAATTATGCCCGAAGCTGAGGCTTTTGTAGATGTAAATGATAGAGGACATAACTTTGGCGATGGCGTTTTTGAGATTGTTCCTGTGTACAACGGACGCTGCTTTGCACTGCTCCCCCACATGAATAACCTTTTTGACTCTGTAATTGCTGCTAAAATTCCTGGCGTATACATGATTGAAGAGCTGGTTGAATTCCATGAAAGACTTATTGAAGCAACCGGTATGGTAAATGGCGAAATCTATACTCAAATTACCCGTGGTAGCGGCGCCTACAGCCTGTCCTTCCCGGAAATGAGCATTCCTCATCTGACCATGTATGCCGTTCCTGTTGACCGCGACGCTTTAGAAGAAAAGCGCGAAAAGGGCGTTAACGTAATTACTGAAGAGGACCTGCGCTGGCAGCACTGCGACCTGAACTCCTTAAACCGTATGCCCGAGGTTATGGCTCGTCAAAAGGCCTTCATCAGCAACGCTTTTGATGCACTCTTTGTTCGTGAGGACAAAATTACCGAAAGCACCGAGTCTAGCTTTGTAATCTACAAAGACGGTATTTTGTGGACTCATCCTGAAAACAATATGATTCATAAAAATATTACCCGTCGTCTCTTGAAGGAACGTCTGGCTCCTGATATGGACCTGCAAATGATGGAACGCCCCTTCACTAAGGAATTTGCCCTTAAGGCAGAGGAAGCCTTCCTGTGCGGTCCTCGTTGCGAGTTTATGCCTGTTACCAAAATTGATCGTGGCTTTGTTGCAGATGGCAAGCCTGGTCAAATTGTAAAGCGCCTGCAAGCAGCTTATCGCGGATTTGTTGCTCAGGAGTGCCCTGAAAAATAATGAATAACAAAAATATGGTAAGGGGAGCTTTGTTGATTGCCTTGGCGTTGGTGCTCCAATCCATTCGTCTGGTCCTGCCCCTACCACCCCTAGTAAGCACCTTCATTATCGGCAGCTTAGTCCATATGATGCTGATAATTACCCATCACCAAAGCAGTAAAAGAACTGCCATGCTACTGTGCTGTATGCTGCCTATGACAGCCTATATGCAAGGCCAGCTGCTTTTGCCAATCCTTATTCCTGTAGTAGCTATTGGCAATCTGCTCTATTTGCTGCTTTATAGTAAGCTTTTAGAAAGTAAGCTGGTTTATGTTTTACCAGCCCTTGCTAAGGCTATCATAATGGTGGGTACTGCCTATATGGCTCTGCAGGTTATGGGAATTCACCATCCTGTAGTAATAAAAACCATCCTCTTTGGTATGAGCGTACCTCAGCTGGTAACCGGCATTGCCGGACTACTCCTAGCAAAGATAATGCTAAAAAGAATTCAATAAAAATATAACTCCTAAAGTAAACTTGTTTGGTGTAAAACCATTAAGTCTGCTTTAGGAGTTTTTTTGTTGTTAAATTGAAAGCCTTTAGTTAGAAAGGGTATTGTTCAGACGATAGTATTCGTCCTCCTCATCCTCCTCTTCATCATCGTCTAGTTCATCACCGCACATGTAGTCATCTTCATCGTACTTTTCGTTGTCGCTGTAGTAGTACTCTTCATCGTCCTCAATATCATAATCAAAGCCTTCGTCATGACTTTCCATCTTACGCATCAAAATCTCGAAAATATCCATATCCTTAACATCTTTCTCGATAACTTCATCATGAGTTTCACAAACAGTACGCTTATATTCGTACTTATCAGCTTCTCTTATTTCTTCAATGTGAACAACTCTTTTTTTCATAACAAATCCCTCCTATAACGCCGCAACTACCAGGTCAAATAACAATGAACCAAAACCTGCTAAAAAGAAGTAATAAAAGTGTAATACCGTAATATCACGACCAAACACGGTATATACCTTAAGGTCCATATAGTCTGCCAAAAGCTCTTTTGCTTGACACACAAGAATAAACATTGCCGAAAACATTACCTTAGCCACAAAATACAAAACATTGTACATAATATCCATAACAATTTCCTCCTAATCTTAAATCCACATTACATATTGAATATTCAACTCACTAAAGCTATTATAAAGCACCCACTTATCACCATTTGGCAAAATTATTGCAAACAACTTGCCTATACACAGAAATTTAAAGGAGTAATCTACGCACCTGCAGATTACTCCTTTTTTGATAAATGCACATGCCGCTTGCCACAATATCACACCCGCTAAAAGTAGTATGATATCCAGCATGTTGCATTCATCAGCAATATTAAATTGTATCTGCGCAGCCTATTTAAAATGCACAGGATTGCTTAAAACCTTCAGGTACTCACTGCCGGGCAGCGGTCTGCGATACAAGGGCAGATATGTGCTTTCTACGTAGTATATATCAGCTCCAAGAACAGTTGCCATCATAGCTACGCCACTAGCCATCGCCTTTGTGCCGCCAGTTATATCAACGCACATTTTGCCGCAAGCACTCCAGCGCTTATGAAAATCTCTCATTGCTCTGTAAATATCATCAGGCTCACTACGGTCAACCACAACGCACTGCAAGCATTCATCGTCCAGCTTCAAAAAGCCTTTCAAAACTTTTGTAAGCGGCATTGTTTCTGCAGTACCCATAATCAAGATTTTTTTTGGCTTTAGCAATGCAATGGAAAGTGCCAAGGGCTGCCACGATGTTCCCAAGGACAAAGCCATGGAAAAATATTCCTCTTTTACAACATCCTTTTGACTTTCCAAAAAACGCTCCAAGGAAAGTGGCATAAGCTGTTGGTCAAAAAAGCCATCTGCTGCATCCATCTCTGCCTTATTATTACGTGGCATGGACTGCCATTTTGCGATTCCTAATTCTAAAGCTTCTTTATTCATTGTTTATATGATATGTCCACCTTTCCAAGCCCCTGAGCTGTTAAGCGTCCTATACCTACAAAAACGGCAAATTCTGCCAACAGAATAAACACCCAACGATATTTTTCCTCAACCCTGCTGATATCATAGGTAAACTCACCTACAAAGCCAGTTATACCACGCTTAGGTGTAATATTGTAGCGTTTTGTTTCTCCATGCCAGTTAATAGGCACTAAAAACCTGCACAGCTCCTTAACTGCTGCCGCATCAATAGGATATTCGCTGCAAAAATAGCTCCAGCGTTCTGCTAATGATGAAAATATCAAATCCGTTCTAGGTACGGGCAGCTCTATATCATCAACTCGGAATAAAGTTGGCGTAGTAAAGCTAATGGTCAAGCTACGCATAGGCGGCAGCTGACTGCAGCCTTCAACCAGAAGCTCCATAGAGGTGACCCCTGCATCAGGGTGCTGCTCCTGCTCCCAATACAGCTCCTCCACAGTAAATAGACCTTCGCCAATTCTTAGCTCCGTCCCCTGCTCCACATTGTGTAGCAGTCCTAAAATTTCTTCACCAATACAAGAAATACGCCAATAAATGACATCACCTTGATGTACGTAATAGGTATTATGCCTTGCCTCCTGAGCAAAAGCTAAGGGATTAAGAAAAAAGTGTTTTGTTTTTTCATCATGCAACACTGCAGACAGCTCCGGATCAATCTGCTGCACCAGCTTTAAAAAAGAAGCGTGCAGCAAACGACCATGGCTGGCAGGCATTTTACAGCCTGCCAACGCCTTCAGTTTATAAACAACAGCGCCAATAATCATTTCTTTTTACCTGACTCAAAAACAGTTTTAATATCAGGCAAAGGTGTACGACTCTTAAATACTTCCTTATCGTCTCGACTATTAATGTCCATATACCTGATTTTTTCATTCCAACCCGGTCTATTCATATTCTCAGTGGACATAATCAAACGAAGTTCTTCTATGGATGTACGATATGTAAGCGCATTGTTGCCACCTAAACTCTTAAGCTCCTCGGTCATATAGTCGTTAAACAGTTGAGTAAAATCCTCAATGTCTGCATTAGACTTACATTCAGCAAAGGTATTCCCATCAAAAAGCTTTTCATAATAATCGTCATTACGCAAAACAAGCTCACCCTTCAGCTTAACTGTGCCCATACCAATAGGTTTGCCACCGCCAAGCTTGTAGCAGATACCACCTTCCTTGCCCAAAGAGAACAAACTGCACATAGCACCCAGCTCTACTGTATCAAGATTTTCAAAACGAATTTTACCTTTAAAAATATGATTTTCCTTAAGAGGAGTAATTACACTAGTCATTTGGGGTTTAACATCTGGCTCTGCCACCCAGCTTTCCTTCTTGTGCCAATAAAGCTTATAGCCACGTAAGCAGGATTTTTCGCTCCACATAGTAGGATGTCCCTTTTGAGGTTGCAGATAGAATTGGAAGGATGTAGGATTTGCTCCTGCCAAAACCTTATGCATTGCAGGCTTTTCCATATTAGCACTAGTCCCTTCTTCAAGATATAAATCTTCAAAAAATACTCTGCCCGCCCAATAGCCCTTATTGCCAAACACAGCATCAGTAAAGTCTATATCAGCTTTGTTTAATGCTGAGGGAATTTGATCAGATATTGACTTTTGGGAAGGAATACGGAAATAAGGAGCCGCACCAAAGCCAGTTACAACACCACCATTTTCAGTATAAAAGCAAGGAATAATGCGATCATATTGCTTACCGCCATCTAGAAACTTAATATTGTCAGCAGGACGTCCGTCCTTTTTATATCTGGTCCTTTGAGACTCTATCTCATTTCTATAACGACTGCGATCCACTCTGACCTTAGATTTTACAGCTTGCTTAGTTCCATTTTTTTGAGGCTTTAAATCATATTGAGTACACTCTATATCATCATAAGCATTATCCTTATAGGATATAGTACCTATATTAGAGCCATTAATAGCATCTTTAGCAGTCAAAAGATTATAGCGGTTGCGACTTTCATCATTACGATAGTCCTCAATCAACTCCTTGGGAACATCAAATTTAACATTCCATCTTGGCTTAGAAATACGGTGAAAGGTCTTCTTCCCGTCCATCCAGCCAGAAAAAACATCTACATAATCATTATGCCATCTTACACCAGCAGTTTTATCACGTAAATTGGCATTTACACCAATATATACAAAGCTATTATCATTCAGCTTTACATAAACACCCTTTTGAGCATCAACATGAGCAGGAATTATATAATAATCAGACTTTTCTCTTACAAGAAAACCTGCTTGTGCCACGGAATGCGCTCTTCCCTTTTCATCCTTAGTGGACATACGTTCAAGATATTCATCACGTAGTGGATGATATTTATCAGCAAATGAACGGAAATAAAGATGTCTATCCGTAATATCCGGATTTTCTCTATCGCTTCGAAAGCCAGAGTTAGTAACAATCTTAAAAACATTTTTCAAACAACCGCGTAAGCTACTGCCAGGAATGCAAATATCTTCACCATTATTGAAGAAATCACCATCTTCACCAGAACCAATATATAAAGGAGTAATATTTTTAATAGTAACATCAAAATATCCACTATATTTTCCCTGTTCAGCAATATAATTAGTATATTCGGCAGTCAGCTGCTTTTCATTTTCTAAATTAGTAATTGCTTTAGCCAGTGGAGGTGCAACTATATATTCACCTAGGCGGACAAAGTTATAAGGCGTTGTAGGAACATTAGAACCGAAGTTATTGCCATAACCGCCACGCTGATTATTATTGTAGCCACCTTTATTATTAAAATTTCTATTATTGTTACCGCTTTTGCCATTGTTTCCTTTAAAATTACGTGTATCGTCTTGTTGGCTTTTTTCTTCCTTTTTCAGTCCATAAAGCGCACCAAGACCTTCTAAACCACGAATTGTAGCCACACCACTTACCCCCTTTCAGCTCTTACAACGTCTACATATCTATAATATCCAAAGCCTGCCTGACCAGTTTGCTCATCATAAGTAATATAGGTTCTAGTTTTTAGAGCATAGTGTTTGGCATCCTCATCTACAGGAATCACCAGGCCAATCTTGCGCCCTTCTTCCCACAGCTTAGCAAACCCTGATGCTAAACCACTGTCAACCTTATCGCCAAAGAAATTAGCACAGGTATCAACACATTCAACCTCAGCCTCACCCTTATTATCTTCAATACGACGAAGTTTAAAGCCTACACTGCTACGTTTAAAGTAAAGCTCTTGCTCCTCATTGAACAAGCGTAACTCCTGCAAATATTCAATATCTAAATCCAAGCCATCTGCAAAAATAAAGGTGCCTGCATTAAAGCGCCCCAGCTTAACCTGATTATCAAAAAAAGCTGCTACCTTAAAGCTACCTGCAACCTTTGCCAGCTCTTGCATAATATCTACAGCTATCCACGGACCTTTGACGGAGCATATGGATTCGCTTGTTAAAACACTTTTACCAAACAAGTTTTTTATCATCTCTTCACCGCCATTTCCTTAGCACATTTTACAAATGCTTGCATATATTGCTCCAGCTTTGCAGAATCGCCATTAATTTCAAAGCTTTCGCCTTCCTTGATTACAAATGCTTCTCTTTTATAGTAAATTTTGCATTGTCTACCTATCAAAGTACCACGGCCAATTCCCTTACCACCACCAAGAGGCAGCATACCCAACCATAAATCCTTCAGTAGTAAAAGCATCAATCCTGCTTCTACATCACTGCATTGGTTAACGCTCAATGAAAGCTTTAATGGAGACAGGCTCTTATCGCGTTGCCATACAGGCTCTTCCGTAAACAAAGCACCATCAATTGTACTACAGGTAAAACGGTCAATTCTATTACGAGAATGTCTATGTGACACCAGCGTTTTAGAGGAAATATAGCTTTCGCGGACACTTAAACGGCTCTTGCAGGCTTTGGAATCATCTGCAAATCCCATTAAAGTAGCCACAAAGTCCTGAGCCTCCTTAACAGCACCACCGCTGAGGCTCATAATAATTTTTTGAGCACGACTACGCAAAGCGCCTTTAATACTGCTGCCCGGAATAATTAAATCAGCACCACTCTTCATCTGTACTGCTGCCAGCTTTAAATCTTTTTTGCCATTAGCGTCGTTAATTTCCTGTGCTTCATCATAATCACGGATAATCAAAGAGCTACTAACTGCAAAATCAGCTTCAATAGTGAATACATTCATGTTACCTGCGGCAACCTTGTCAGCACTGCCTATATAAAAAGCCTTAGGCAGCTTGGATTCAGTAATATATGCAAGCCACTTGTCAGCAGCACCATCAGTAAAGTCAAAGCAGTACAGCTCTGTAGGCTTTTTGCTGCCTATCAGACCAAAGCCCTTAGTAGTAAGAGAACCAACACTAATACCACCTGTCAAAAGATCAACAATGGTAGCAATCACTTCACTGTAAAAATCACCACTTACAGCAAAATCATTGTGCAAATAAGTAATATCAAATGGCTTTTGCTTGTTTCTTACAGTCATCTCAATGCAAAGCTCGCCGAAAGCCCCCTTATCCAAGGCTTCAAAATCATACTTAGCACCTTTTTTGCCAACACCTCTGTAGGTATCAATTGCAACGCCATCACGATAAATCAGCTCGCTGCCGTCCAGAATAATATCACTGATATTCAGCATACTTTGTTCGCCACCATTATTTTTGATATGACCAAAAATGTGCGCAACAACCTCTTCACCATAAATATTTTTCATAGCACTACGCAGCACGCCTGCCAATGAAGTGCCAGGAATAAAAGCTTTGCCTTGTTTATTTTTCAAAATGATAATATCAGTAATACCGTCATCCATACCAGAAGCAATCCTGATAGGTGCCAAAGTTTCCATCTTGGTATGAATAACATATTTCTTTGTTATTTTAGCTAAACTATTCACCTTGCTGCCCCCTATTCTCTGGATTCCACACTATCACCAATGGTAAACATTTTTTGCTTGCGGCTATCCTGCTTTTTTATACCCTTAACGCCATGACGAGCAAACCACAGCCAGTATTCCTTAAACAAATCATCTTCGGAAACAAGGTTGACGCTAATACCAAGGTCAGCCTTAAGTGCTTTAGCCAGCTCTTTAGATAATCCTAATTTAGCAAACCAATCAATACCTGCATATGGTTGAGCAACATTTTCCTGCTCTAAAATACAGTGCAGAAGCGGCTGTCCTTTAAGACGCATACCAAAAAGGTTAGCCTTAGCAGTCTTACGGAAGTTATCAATCTTCTCTTGAATCTCTGCTTTAGTTTTATCACTATCAGTCAATGCTTCTACACGTTTCAGGGTACCCTTGCCCTTTTCAGAAATAGTCATAGATACGGAGTCATTTTTAGCACAGTTACGAATCTCTTCCAATATCTTGGTGCGTAAAATTGCCAAAGCATCTTCCTTAACGGCGTTCAAATTCACATTACTTTGTTTAGAAACTGCTTGCTCTTGCTTGCTATAGCCATCCTCCAATGGTGCCCACAGTACAAAGCTACCAAAACCCTCAGCAGTACGTTCACCAAAGCCTTCCAAAAGTCTTTGTTGAATAATCTTAAAGGCTTCTGCATCCAAACCAGCAGCCTTAATTCCAATTAAAGAGCCTGCTGCCAAAGCAGTCTTGCGCTCGCGCTTAAGTCCCCACACACCAACAAAGCTGTCTATATTTTCGGTAGCAGCAAAAATTTGTGTATGCTCAGTACTTAAACGAACATTGCTGCCACCAGCCTCCAAAGCTGTGTTTAGCTCTTCAACCAACTCCTTAGCCAAATCGTCAGTACGTTGCCATCCCTCTCCAGGAATATAGGCAGAATAAGCAAGCAGATACAGCTCCTGCGGTATCTTATCGTTTAGCTCCACATTATGCTCACCTTGCAGCTTACAGCTACAAGTGCCATATTGAGAGCTGCGGGAACGGCCCAGACCTAGCTTGCCCTGTAGCAGCTGCTTCAGCTCTGCTATAGCATCATCACAGCCATCATTGACAAGCACTCTGCCAGCAAATTTTTGATACGGCTCCAAATATTCATAGTTAAAAACCTTTCCATCAATACTACTGCCACTAATGCGTTCCTTTTCACCTGCTCTGGACATATGGAACTCAATTTGTACATTAGGACTTACAGTGATCAAAAGCTTTTTAGTCTCATCAATAGCAACAAAGCCAGACAGCTTTTTAAAGCCAACCTTAGCATCTATACCATTAGAAAAATCCACAATAGTGTTTCCATCCTTGCTTATCATAACTGACAATGGTACAGGCATTGCTGTTACACCTACTTCACTTTGAGGGTATGCAGGCAAATAACGCACCTCGCCAGTTAAAAACAGCTTACGGAAAAGCGGGTCCTTATGTGCCTCCACAAGGCTATACTTTCTAATGTAAGCAGCTGCCAACGCACCACGCAGTGATGCTCCGGGAATATACTGCTTAGTTGCATACAGCACATTGTCGCCACTTTGCTCGGCAAAGCACAGCGGAGCCAGTGTTTCCAAGACATAATCAAATTGCAGCATTATTTGTTCCCTCCTTCCAACAACTGACAGCTTACATGACCACAACCACGGTTACGCTTTGCACCAACAAAGCGAAGATTACGACAAGCATAATCCAAAATTTTTCTATTAATCTCGTTATCTTCATGCAACTCCAAGTTTCCTGTAAAAACTGTATCCTTATCAACCAAGCGGATATTGCGCAAGGAACCGTCTGCTGCAGTACCGTTTTCATCAATAGCAGTCTGATAACGCAGCTCGGTATAATTGTCCAGTACATAGCTTTTATTGAACAAGCCTGTATATTGTTTAAATAAATATTCCCAACCAGCTCTTTTATTTCTATAGTCAGCTAAATATAGATTATCCACACTGAATCCAGCTAGACCGCTAGCACTTTGACCAAAAAGCTCCTTAATCTGTACCTCGGTAAACCAAGCCTCACCGCTAATTTCAGCCATCTCTAAAGCACTTTCATATAGCATGCCTTTAAAACGCTTAGCTGGAAAATAAGGCATACCGTATTCATCCTGAGCTGTATCACAATCCACAATAACGTCAGCCTTGCCCATACCCAAATTTAAAGGTGACAAAGCAGTTATCTTCAAAATATATGTTTTCATTTGCTCACCCCTGCCCTTACTCTATAGGAAGAAAATCCATAATCTCTATGGCATCAATAAAGCGAGTATATTCCTTATCTTCGCCAGGCTTACGCTGCCAGAAGTCTGCAGCAGTTACATCTTCACGACCACATTCCTTCTGTAGCACCGCCTCCACATCTTCACTATTTTCCAAATAACGAATAATTCCGTGCATATCTCCACACAAAACCTCACGCAACTTTTTAACCTTATTTTGCGCAGCTTTCTTCTTAAACGCACTAAGACCACCGCCCTTGGACTGCTTATCCACATTCAAACTATCGGACAAACTAAGTAATCTTTCAATTGACAAAATAAAGTCAGCAGCACCGCCAACCTTATAGGGTCCAAAATGCAACAGCTTACCCATATAGTTTGTATATTGCTGTTTACGCAGCTGCTCCAAAGCAGAGCTCATCTCACCATGCAGGATGGCAAAATCAAGCCAGCTGTCATCATGGTTACGAGAATACTTTTTGGCACTGCCGCAAAGCTGCTCAGCTAGCTCATAAGCTCTAAAGAAAGGATATTTGGCAGGTACAATGGCAACACCAGCGCAGCAGCTTAAAGTCTTGCTCAAAGTTTTACCATCGGTCAAGCTTTTTTCCATAAGAGCATGCTGTTCATCAGTCAAAAGCATATGCTTGCTGGCCTCTTCCACAAAATACTTAGCTAGCTCTATACCTAAACGACCAGGGCAGACAAAGGTAATATCATCACCACCCATGATCAGTGGTCTGATGGGCAGCAGGCGCACATCACCATCCTGCAAAACCTTAGCGTCCAAAAATTTTGGGTAGCCGTCATAATCACGTACCATCTTATGAAGCAGCGCTTCAAAGGCCTTTTCCACAATCCCCTGCACTTTAAGAGAAAGCTGTTTGCGCTCATTAATACTATCGCAACAGCTAAACTTAACACCCATATTATTACCGTCAATATGAACTACAGCTAAATAGCTTTCGCCTTCTTTATAGCCTAGCTTATTAAAATCATCAACAAAGGCATATTTTTGGTTAGGATACAGCTTTTCTAGCCTACTGCACATTATCCTATTAGCAGGCTCATAGGCATCAATTTTAGCCTTCACCTCAGCAGAAACCATACGTTTTTCGCCGATACTATAATCATAGGAATCTGCAGTTTTGCCACTAACATCGCACTCCTTGGTAAGACCTGTGCAAGGCAAATCAACATTAGGAAGAACAATGCTTTGATTTTCCTTCAGTTGCTTGTATAAAGCATTTAAAGACTCCTTAAAACCCTCTTGGCTGATATCCAATACACCAACTGCAGCACCAGTTTTAAGACCAGGAGCATACAAAAGCAGCTTTTTGCTCCACTGACGCACCAGCTTGCGGCAAATATTTAAATTTTCTTCCACACTCTTGTTTTGTACACGTACTAGAAGCAGCATATTACCGCCACCTATATAGGCAGCCTCATATTCCAGCTCCATTTTTTCCAGCATTTTTACTTGAGTATTTTCCTTCCAGTTGACCTCAACATTTTCACCACATCCTTTTAAGACGCTGCCACACATAAGCTCGTTGAAAATGTTATCAACTATAAACGAAGCTCCTACATTAGTTTTAAGCTCATTACAGCCAAAAACATACCTTTGAATAGAGCGAGTATCCAGTAAAATTGCTCCCACTTTATTACCCATTTTTCAGACCCCTTTCTAAATTTATGTAAATAAAAGAAATTACATATTAGTAATTCTACATTAAAATTTTTTCTCCTGCATTTTATCAAAAATAAAAGATTGTTATTCTTATACTACAAAAACAAGCTGTACTTATACAAAGTACAGTTTGCAGCTAGACCTTAGGCCGCCATTTTGGTAACAGCAGCCTTCTTCTTACCATAGGTTTTGTGTTCAAAGCTAAGCTGATGCACATCAGTTGTTTTCTTATACCCCATAGCACGGCAAAGACGACCATAGTATAAGGGGTCTACGCCGCCTCTGATGACGCCGTACTTAGTAAGGGTTACATCGCCAAGGATAAGTCTATATTCGTTATTCAGTTTTCCGCTGCGGACGTAGTAGCTCAGCTGAGCGCCGCTTGCCAGCCCTGCATTAACTATTTCTCCAATCAGGCGATAGTACTCCAGCTCTGCCGCAGGAACAAGATTAGTTCTGAACAGGTCGTTCAGGACCATCTCCACCACGCGGCTTCTGAAGGAGCTACCCTTAGTGAGATACACCATCAGCTCGTCAAAGAGCGATTCATTGTTAAGCTTGCTACCTTTACGATAGCGCTCTACGAGCACAGCCTTAACAAAGCCATAAAACTCTCTTTTATTTCGTTTTTCACAGAACAGCTCTGCTGCCTGCAGCACCAGCTGCTTGGGGAGACAAGCAGCTACCCTATAGTAGCCACTAGATAAGTGGTTGTCACGGTCCAGAACCTTGAATAATCTTTCCATTTGCTTATTTTCCATAATGTATCTCTCCTTCTTGCCATCAGGCATTCATCAAATTCAAATTGTTTTCATCATATATAAAGCTTAACATATAGCTTGCATGCTATTTGGCAATAAAGCTGCAATCTAGCTAATTACAAACACCATGCTTTTAGCCATAACACAAATGCCATCATCTGCATATATATTACAACTAGATATACTTCAAATTTGGCAAAAATACTGCAATCATGTTTTTTAGGGCAGCGCCCAGCATTAAAGCCAAGCGCCATACTGTCAAACATTATAGGCATAAAGGAAGAGCTTACACCTGCTAATTACAACAGATTGCAACGGTCAAAACCGATAAAAATATCCTGTACATCGCGCTCAGCACGCCTTAAAGCACGCCTCAAAACCATTGTATCCATATCACGAGGAACATCGCTGATAAGCAATCTTTTGAACTCGTTCACCTTGGCGTTGTATCTTTGATAAACCTCCTCCATAGTGCCAACAAACACCAGCTTGTCACGTTCCCCGCAAATATTACAGTTAAGAATATCCATGTAATACTTTATAGTTGAAATCCGCAAATGACCATTAGCATGATCACGATAAACGTATAATTTTTCTTCCATAAAAAATCATCCCTTCTTTTATCTAATACTATAATTATAAAATATGATATCTATTCAGCTCACACATATAGAATACTATATACTTTGCTATTTATTTGGCAAAATGACTGCAAAGACAGTTTTGTTATTATTTATAAGCCCCAAAGATGCAAAAAGAGAAATAGCACCATAGTAAAGATGCTATTTCTCTCAATTGCAACATATTTATTTAGAGAAATCGTTTAAAACCTTTTCTAGTTTATTGATATACTCCAAAAGGTTTTTATTAATTTGAATTATATCAAGCCTTTCATCGTTAGCATGATTAATCTTGTTGCGCAATGCTCTGATTCTATTGTATTCTCTAGCCAGCTGCGCTGCTGAACTATTGCTACTCATCTTGGTTATTAAACGCTTCTTGTTAAACATATCTTTAATATATTTCCATCGTACATCCTCATCCGAATCACCTCTTCGGATATCAGTGCAATGTCCCTCTTTATAGTAGCTTAAAAGATATTTTTCCCAAGACTCGTACTTTTTACACTCACTTTGACATTTATCTCTAATGTCTGATTTAGCTGGTGCAATAAGTCCATTATCCACTATCAGCACAGGTACCCACTCCGTATATAATGTCATTCCCTGCTGCAGATAACCCTTGTCAATACACCAACGAATAATTTGCAGCTTATTACTGCCATCGCCTATATCAACATACTCCTTTTCAATACGCTGCAGCAAAAGCTGCTTAAACAAGCTCTCCTGCAATCCATCACCAGAGCTATTCTTGAAGGCCGCAATTCTATTTCGCAAATTTTTAACCTCAGAGCTTAACATACCACTTCTACATAGGCTTAACGCATTTGAAAAGCTCTCCATAGCATTAAGAAGGCTAATAAGCTCGCCAGATTTTTTCTTTCCTACAAAGCACTTCTTCAAAACCTCGGCACTACCATAAGAAATAAACGCCTCAGCACCAGCAACAAGCTGCATCACGCCATGAATATCAGTAATATCCTCTATCTTACCAAGCGGAACCCTATTACCATTTTCATCAAAATTATCCCTATTATAATTACTATACAAAATGTTGCCAATAGTAATACCACTATACTTCAAAAGCTCAACAACAGCCAACATCAAAGTATTGGCATGTCTAAAGCCACCTGTGGTATCCAAATAAAGAACAACCTCAGTACCCTGCTGCAAATAAGGATTAGCAAAGCTAGTAATTGCACCGGCCATATCCTTAACAGAAGTCAAATCTGCAGCAGTATCCTTATAACCATTATCTTTTTTAAGCACGCTTGCACTCGAAAGCTCCGCTTCAGTATAATCAATAAACTCTGTAATATCAGCAATGTTAGGAATATGCTGCGCAATTCTTTCTAAAAACAAATTATTGTGAGTAATTGATTTGGTAGTTGAATTTTCATCAACATAATCAATCTCCTTTTGAATCATCTTACTGCAAAAGCAAAAATATCTATCCAAACCAAATTTGTCATAAACATACCGCAAAGCAGCCTCATTAGTATGCTCACCCTCAACAACATACCCAGCATCACCATAGTATTTAGTTGCAGTAGGTTTGCCGTTTAACAAATGATAATTACTCAAAAAAGACAACATTATATTAACGCTCATAGCATTTCCCACCTTTAAGAAAATATTTACTATGACATATTCTACTTGCAAGGCAACAATCCCTGCCACTATAAAAAATAAACTACAATAGCACAAAAAGCACATCCTTGCGGATGTGCTCTTTTACATTTTAGATACAAATATCACTTTCAGTTATCATGCCTCTCCGTCATTGCCTAACGGCAATGCACTCGTTCCAGACCACTTTCTCTTGGCCTACGACCAATTCACCTTATCTCCTTAAAAAGCAAGGCTCTCCGTAGTGCACAAGTAAGGCTCTCCTTTCAAGGAGAGCTGTCAGCGAACAACGTGAGCTGACTGAGAGGTTAGTTATCACTGTTGCAACAGAAATTGTCGAAACTATCGACAAGCTTTCTGGGTCACAATACTGCTTGCAGTTATCACTGTTGCAACAAAGACAGTTTTTCCGACTC